>Ga0180007_10000954_pt1 | contig 42502 bp, 34 predicted proteins | sample MM_PC_MetaG_FD_121122 | JGI IMG/M metagenome (GOLD analysis project Ga0180007, IMG submission 121122) | Groundwater microbial communities from the Aspo Hard Rock Laboratory (HRL) deep subsurface site, Sweden - MM_PC_MetaG | ecosystem: Environmental > Aquatic > Deep subsurface > Groundwater... | reverse complement strand
GTGTGCCACTGTAAAGAGTAGAACAAAAGGTACCCAATAATTACGACCAAACTAAACAAGCGATGCTTGGTTATTTTTTTACTTAAATAATAAAGCGGAGCAGCACCAAGAGCAGTAACAACAGCCTGTACAGAAACGAGTAATTTTACGCTAGGCCATATCCAATACAAAGGAACAATTGTAATCAAAATTATATGGAAATGATCGGCCAACCAAGGAAGATCATGGAAAGACGAATATGGAATCTTGAACAAGGACCATTGCCAAATACCATGATCGAAAACACCTAAATCCCAGCCATAGGTCTCAAAAAGCCTGTGCTTATTAATGGACATAAAACAATAAATTCCGGCAAAAAGAAAGACAAGAAACCATGCAAAATAGTCTTCATATTTTAATATTTTCCCTTTTTCTTTACCCTGAAGAATCTTTTTGACTGTTGTAACTAAATGCATCAATATCCAACCTTGCCCTGCCAAACCCTTCTTTTAAGCATTCTAAGTGGGGTTTGAATCAATGCTTTAACATAATAATCTCTATCCATATTGCCCCAAGTAGATAATATAACATTGGGCCTAGGTTTAAAGAACACTTCTGGATAGTGGAAATCCAGAGGAAAGCTTTTTCCAATTTCTATCTTTTGCTTTATTTTCCTTTTAGGAACATCCAAATCTTTTTCGAGTGTCGATGATCGGATCATATGAGTAAAATGCATAAAATGGGCATTAATAAACTTCCTAAATTTCTGGGGTCTTTTTTGAATGAGCCTCCCTTTTCCATCAAAAAATCCTTGTGTACCATGAGGTTTGTCTAAATGAAGTCCGGAAATTTTCCTATTCATGGCTCTTATCGTATAGTGTCCTACTTTCCCATCAATTCCATATCTTCCGGCCCTTTTTTCTTGATAGTGATAGATATCTCCCACGATGTTGTAGTAGGGATTAACAATTGTTTCAAGCTTGTCTCCTTGTTTATGAATTGTATCTACTACTTTTCTGATTGAATCACTCCACCACACCTCGTCCCCATCAAGAATCAGGACCCAATCTGATTTTGTTTCATCCAGCATTTGTTGTCTTACGAAAGTAAACTCATCAATATTAACTTCTCCTATTTCTTTAAATATAATTTTATGAGGATATTTATTTTGAAGTTTTTTTATAATCTCAACCGTTTTGTCCGTACTGCCCGTATCCCAAATAAGTATTTTGTTTACATAATTAATAACACTCATGATCGCATACCAAAGATATCTTTCCTCATTTTTGACTAATGTGTGTGCCCAAATCTTTTTCATATCAATTTTCTGTGTTTATATCCTTTCCCTCGCCTTAGCATAAATTTTAAAATTGCTTTGTAAATATAGTAAGGATTGTCCAAAAACAGCAAAGCCTTTCCTCTTTTTATTAAATTTTTGTGTTTTTGCAAATAGCCTTCATATTCATCTATGAGTTCATGAATATTGAGGCTATTCTTTGCCATATAATCAATTTCTTCCTCCCAGTAATATCGCGTTTCATTCTCGCCTAGCCAGTCTACTATATGAAACTTAGGAGTATATAGAACTGGATAATTCTTTGGAATAATCTGTAACTTTTTTTTCTTTTTAGTAAAAAACCACTTATGATGCGCATTGCCCGGCACCCTTCTTGGCCCTGTAAGCCAGTTGGTAATATCAAAATGAGAAAACTCCATATCCTTTCCCATCGAAGGTGTCGCAATATAACCCCTTTTTGCCACCCTAGACATCTCATCTAATACTAAAAACGGCTGCGACAAATCTTCAAGGGTGTGAGTACATAGACAAAAATCGAACTCATTGTTCTTAAATGGAAGCCTCTCTCTTGTAATGTCAAGCCTGATAAAATTGTCTGCCTCTAGCTTGGAAGAGCCATAAGGTGCTTCTTCGGGATGAATAATGTCAACCAACGTATGTATTTTAATTTCTTCGTGTTGCTTCATACTCCCCCCAATGTCTAAAACTTTTTCTTTTGAAGATATTCTGAATTTTTTGATAATATGCTTATCTGACAAAGTATTCATGTTTTGGGGCTAGTCCGATAATACCTAATAACTATTGTCCACACATAAACTGCCAATATTGTATTAACTAAACCAAACGCTACAGTTGGGGCATAAACGCCAATTTTGGGAATAAGAATCAGATTGATTATGAAAACTGTGAATATCTGGAAAAACGAAAAAACTCCAATATAAATCGGTTTTTTCATTGCATAAATTATCGCGGGGACTGCAGGAGCGGTAAGAAGAAAAGGAATCATAGATGCAGCTAGTGCCCTAAATACTGGAACAGAGGGTAGATATTTTTGTCCGAAAAGTATTGCGATAAAAGGCTCTGCAATAGCAATCCAAAGAATCACGCCGAAAATTACAGGAACTATTGCCAATGATGCTTTCTTAATATAAGTTTTTTCGCTCTCTTTGTTTCCGAAGGAGGCCAGTCTGGGAGCCAATACAGCTGAAAAACTTGATGTAAGCAGCACAATAAACATGGCTAGCCTAGAAGAAATAGAGTAAAAACCCGTCATTGTCGCCCCTGCCATGGCTGCGAGCATCTGAACATCTAGGCGTCCAGATACTGAAGAAATCACCCTGTTTACACCCAGCCAACCAGAAAAACGAAGAAGCTTTGAGTAAACATCTTTTTCGACCCTAACAAGCAAAAAGCTCGTTCCCAAAAAAGCAAAACCCGCCAATATTACAAAAAAAGTACTTAGCGTAAATGCGACAAATGCTTTCGTTAATGTGAGTCCACCTAACATAAAAAAACCAAAAGCTAACAACAATCTTCCTCCTGCCAAAGACAAATCAACCACGACCGATTGCAAAAAGCGCTTTTGTGCTTGAAGTATCGAAGGGAAAAGAGCCCAAAATAGAAATGCTAGAGATAGTCCGCCCACCCAATAGGCTACCGTCGCGTCTCTTGTAGCAAGAAAACTATTAGAAATAAATGGTGCAAAAAGGACAGTAATTAAAACCAAAACAGAAAGTGCAATCAACCTCACAACAAGCGATGCTTTCATATACTTCTGGGCCTTTAAAACATCTCCTTTGCGCGAAGCTTTTGCTATAAAGCTAATTAGTCCAGACGAAATACCGAGATCAGACAAAGAAGCAATGATCGTGACCAAGTTTACAGCTGCGGAGAATACCCCAAAGTCTGAAACTGATAGTCCTCTAGCGATTAGAAGAGTAAAAAGAAAACTAAAAAAAGCAGATACTAAATTTCCAATAAATAAAACGTATGTATCTCTCGCGGTCGCGGAAGTAGCCAGTGTTGCTATCCTCTTATATTGTCTTTTCACTAGCTAAAATTGTAGCCTTAATGCTCCTTCCTCACAAGAAGGACTGCCCTTGCATCTTGTCTTTCATAAGTTTCTTCTGCTGATACTTGATAAACATCTTTTAGTTCAAAATTGTCAGCAATAAATTCATTTTCCAGATTTTCGGGATTATAAAATATCTGCCTCCATTCTTCTCCCATATAATAATTTTCATCATCTATAAGATAACTTGTGAGATATATTGCATCAAAAGGAATTTCTTTATCATCTTTAAGGTTTAACTGCTCTGGTTTTAATGGAAACCAAATCGTTTTTCTTTCTCCATACCAACTTCCCCAGGTATCAAGATTTGTAATAACCACATCATCTAAGCCTGTATTGTCTCGAAGTAGCCACGACAATCGAACGTAAGCAGGAGGTTTTCCTTTATTTGTTCTTGCAACCTTAAACCTTGAATCTAGAAAAATCACCCCCAGAGTTTGCCCCACTACAAAGAAAAATATCAAGAAAGTAGATATCCCTGTAGTTAAGTGCCCTTTTTTTAACCCAGAATATGTTTTTTTTAGATAGCTGAAAATTGACACTTTTGAGTCAATCATTTTTTCGACTATCCAAACCAGAGTTGCTACCGCAAAAATATAAACAAAAGGAACAGTTGGATGAAGATATCGGTAAAAAGGAATTGTAATTGCATTAACAATAAAGACAATTGCAACCATAAATAAAACCGTTAGTTTTGAAGAATTAATAAGCCTGTTTTTATTGCTTTTGAAAAGACCAATGATAAATAATGCCCAAAGATATGGAGATGCGATTTCAGGAAGAAGTTTATAAAAATTATACATATTATAAAGAAATTTTTTGATCATGATTCCAATATTGGCCAAAAATAAGGCTCGTGGATCAATAAGTGTTTCTCTCAAGGCCACATTGGATGGAGCTATTGTTGAATAATGGAGAGATGAAATAAGTCCCCTGTTAAATATTGATACCAGAAACAATTTATCTCCAAATAATCTGGCAGCAATTTCGTAAATAAGAATAGTTGAAACAACAATAAAAACAATTTTCAAATAAATATAGCGATTGTCCTTTAGATTTAGATAAAGAAAAAATGCCAAGAGAACAATTAAATATATTGGAGCATGGGGCCTTGCAAGATAAATAGGTATGAAACTTAAAAAACCGAATAGGTTGGTCCATTTATTATTTAAAATAAAAAGATAAAAAACCAATAACAATCCAAATACAAAAAGCGTTTCGGTTGCTCCAGTTGTCGCATAGTCCAGAAAGTTAACATTAGCTGCAACTGCCACCGCACTCAAAAACCCGACAAGTCTTCCAAAAAGCTTATTTCCAATTAAATAAACCATTGTTACAATACCTAAATAAAAAATAGATGAAGTAGTAATTACCGATAAATCTGAGATTCCCAGTGCTTTAAACGACGCTAGAAAAGCAAAAGACATCAGAGGCGACATCCAATATGCAGAAAAAAGATTGTCTTTTGTTAAATTTAATAAGGCATTTGAAAATGTAGAATAACTAACTCCATAACCTCTACCAGTAGCAATGTTTCTTGCCAAATCTGCGTACTTTGCACTGTCAGAAAATGTTAAATACGGAGTTTGAGTAAGTTTGTTGAAGAAACAAAGGAACAAAATACTAAGAAGTAGTAACATAATTACTGAAAAGTATTTTCTTAGTAGCATGATCTGATTATATCAGCATTGTATTCATCCTTTATAATAAACAGCGAACAAATCAGGAGAAAACAGTGGCACCCACAAGTGCTTTAATAATCTAAGTCTTCCAGCACAATCAATTCTTTCTCGCTTAAAACCCGCTCTGGAAAAGACTAAGTCTAAAGAGTGCAGTGCAAAGAACCTTATGTGTTCATCACAGACACCAGGAATTACCCCATGTGTTGGTGCTGTTTCGGGGAAATTACCTAACATTAGATTAATTCTGTGAGGCAACCAGGCCACATTCGGCACTTCAACCACCACTCTTCCGCCTTTTCCAACAATTTTCGATAGTTTTGTTAATAATTCCAGCGGCCAAGAAATGTGCTCTAATATTGCCAACATGTAAACTGTATCAAATTTTTGTTTTTTTAATATTGCTTTTTGTACAAAAGTATCTATGTCGCTGATAATATACTCTGTGTTGTCATTGGCTTTCTTCTTGGCTTTCTTAATCAAACCTGGAGCCAAATCAACACCAATAAGTTTTTTGTATTTTTTGTGTAAAAATCTATTTATCAACTCCCCATCACCGCAAGCAACGTCTAAACAGGCTTGTCCAGACAATCCAAGCTCTACTGCAACTTCCTCTCTGGAATAATTTTTAACAAAGCGGTCTAAAAAAACACCCCACCATGGTTGCTTGACTTTCATGGGGTTAGAATAATACTCTTCAAGACACATATAATTAAGCTTATAATTTAACTAAAGATCTTTCAGCATCCAGATAGAATGCTCTACTGCTCTGTCTATCTGGCTTAAGCTCTTAATGACCTTAATAATTGAACCTTTCAAGCCATCATTTCTTAACACTTCTCTAAAAGCAATAAGGTAGCGATCATAAAAAGCTACTTCGATTTTTTTAAAACCCACCACCTCATATAATTTAATAGCTCTTGAGTTACTTTCATACACATTCAGTAAAATCTTATTAATTCCTTCTTTTTTGCACTGGTCAAAAAGTTGATTTGTAAATCCTTTTGCCAGCCCTTTTCCTCGAAACTCTTCTGAAATTACTATTCCGAAATATCCTTTCATTGGAAATAGTGGAAATCTACTAACAAAAGCGTACCCGGCTATTTTTCTTTTTTTTCTGCTCGACAAGAATATTCTTACATCTTTCTTGTCTGCAAATAATTTTTTCAGAAATTCCTCGCTGAAAGGATGAGGATGAAATAGCTTTATGGTTTGAGGAATAAGAGATTTAAAAAAATTTGCCAAAATTTTAGCATGAGAAGCTTTAATTCTTACTATCAAATATTCCTTCGGTTTCTTATCGCTAATATGCATTTTCTTAACTAAGTATGTTCATAACAGTTCTAGCTACGTACAAAGCCTCTTTTTCAGTAAGAGTAACACCAGAAGGTAAATTCAAACCATTGGAGGCCAAATAATCAACTACTGGGAGTCTAATTTTATGATTTATGTATGGCAATTTGTATATTGGATAGAAAAATGGGCGAGTTTCTATGTTTGCTTCCGAAAGTCTATGTATTAATCTATCTCTTGAGGCCTTACTTTTATCAGTTAAAACGATTGAAGACATCCAATAGGTGCTTCTAGCCCATTTCTCTTCGGGGGAGAATTCAATTTTATCAAAACCCTTAAAGGTTTTCTTGTAAACTTCAGCGATCTTTCTTTTTCTCGAAATAAATTTATTTATTCTTTCAAGTTGAGCCAACCCTACCGCTGCTTGAAGATTTGTTAGGGCATAATTGTAGCCAAGTTGGGCATGATAATATAAGCTCACCGCTCTATCTCTCGCACCATCTCTTAAATATTTCACTTTTTCTGCAAGCTTCTTGTCGTTGGTTACAACCATTCCACCTTCACCAGTTGTTATAGTTTTATTCCCAAAGAAACTAAAACAAGACATCTCTCCAAAACTTCCCACTTTTTTTCCATTAACTAATGCTCCGTGCGCTTCTGCTGCATCTTCGATCACAAAAATTTTATATTTCCTGGCTATTTTCATAATTGCTGGCATGTTTACAGGATGTCCATATAAATGCACAGGGATAATTGCTTTGGTTCTTTTGCTAATCTTTTTTTCAATACCCTTGGGATCTAAACACCAATTGAACCTGTCCACTTCAAGAAAAACAGGTTTCGCACCTACATAAAGCACTGCGTTTGCTGTAGCAGCAAAAGTTAAACCAGGAATCAAAACTTCATCACCAGGGCCTATGTCAAACGCCAACAGCGCTAAGTGCAATGCTACTGTTCCATTTGAAACGGGAATGCCATGTTTCACTCCACAATACTTAGCAAATTTTTCACCAAATTCAGGAACATATGAACCGTTTGAAGAAATCCAATTTGTCCTTATACATTTGGTAACGTATTTCAGTTCGTTACCTTTTAAGTCTGGTTCAGCAATAGGTATTTTCTTTCGCATATTTAATCCTTCACCTCTTTTGTAGTTTTATCTATCCGTCTGTAAGCAGAATTCCAAATAGATATATTTTATTCATTTGCTACTTTTCTAATATTCGTATAAAACCTTTCGGCAACCGATTCCCAAGAAAACTTGTCAATTACTATCTTTCTTCCTCTTTTGCCCATGTCCATTCTTAGGGATTTATTGCTAAGCAATTCTATCACCTTTTCTGCCAATTTCGTTTCATTCTTCGGATCTACAAGAAAACCCGCTTCACCATCCTTAAACTGTTCTTTTCCTTCCGGGCTCGTAATTACTGGCGTTTCACAAGCCATGGCCTCTTTTACAGACATGCTCATACTCTGCATAATACTAGGCTGAACAGCAATTTCCGCTAAACCAGCATATAAAGGCAAGTCGTCATATTTCACAAAACCCAGATATTTTATATTTTTGGTCACTCTCAATTCTTTCGCCAATAGCTCCATTCTCTCTTTCTCTTCTTTATTATCTATCGTGTATGAAATTAGAAGTAGCAATTTGGGAATTTCTTTTACTATATAGGGCAGGGCTTTGATAAGGAATGAAGTACCTTTAATCCCAGTAAAATCCGTACTATGGAATACTATTTTTCTATCTTTGTATTTGCTTTTTAGAAAATTTACCTTTACTGGTTTAAAAAAATCTGTATTTACCCCTTCGTAAACAACGTTTACATCTTTTCTTCCATAAACTTTCGCTATCCACTTTTTATTAAAGTTGCTTAAAGTCAAAACTTTTGTTGACTTAATTGTTTGGTTCTTGTCTAAATTATTGTAAAAGGGTTTTATAATTTTTACAAACAATTTTCTTAAAGAAGATAATCCTGCAATAAAATTCGGATCGTGGAAAAAGGCAAATGGTTCATAACACAGCTGTATCGTTTTGTCTGATAAGCGATTTGCTAAGACATTCAGGGGAAACATGCTTGAAATAACAACGTCTGAATTTGTTGCTTCCTGTCTGAGATACCATTTCTCTATACGAAGAAAAAACGGAATCAACAGCCAATAAAAAGGATTGTTTGTTGAAAATCCGAGAAATGTTTTAAATTTTATTCCAGCTTCTGTAAACTCATTCCTAGCAAAACTAGACATCGCCCCTGAGTACAAAACCGTATCGCAATTATATTTACTTCCCAGCCTTCTTATTACCTCATAAATATATCTATGGCCACCCATCCAATTTAAAAAATGGGGATGCAACCATAATACTTTATACTTTTTCCTTTTTTCCATTTTTATTACTTCAATAAAATTCCGTTTGTTCGCGTTTAAATATAGTGTTTCCTAAAACTAAACCAATATAATAAATCATCAATGGAAGAAAAAATATAGACATTCTTCTGGCAGAACCCGGTATTTTCTTCCATTCTACGTTAGTAATACTAAATGCATATGTACCCACAAACAATAGCAACAGATTTACAATAATAATTAATAAAAGCACCAAATGCCCCTTTTTGTGTCGATTCTTGATGTCAATAAAGGCAGCGATTAAAAAGAAAAAAAACATTGGGCCCCACGTTAAAATGATGTTCTGATAAATATATCCTACGACTTCGATAACTCTGTTTAAACTAGCTCCGCTTAATAAAATCTTACTAGCCGAAGATATCTGTCCAGAAGTCGACATTGTATCTCCAAAAAAGCGACTTAGATGCACTTTCCAAGGCTGCTGAATAATTAAAAATCCTGGAAGATATGTCAATATTGGAAAGATGCTTTTCTTGTAAATCGAATAAAGCAAAACAACCACGATTCCAGTCAACCAAAATGGTTCTGTGGCCCTAGTCCAAGTACTTAGTCCAATCAGAAGGGAAGATAATAATAGATAGTTGTTACTTTTATTAATCACTGCCAAATAAAGGTACAAAGTGCCAGTAACATAAAATACAGTATATGGAAGATTTGTGTAGGCTATTACCGACTGCTCAAACAATGTGGGGGTACTTACTAAAACAAACGTGAAAAATATAGCAACGGATATATTTGTATGCCTTCTAAGCACACCATAAAAAATTAAACCAAAAGACAAATAAAATAGAAAATAGGTGAATTTAGGATTTGAACCTCCGGCCACATATACAATTGTATGAGTCAGGGATGTTAATAGCGGGTAATGAGCAAAGTAATCAAATTGCTTGGCTACTTGAACGAAATAACCAGTCTGGGCAATAATTTTTGCTCGAAAATCATATAAGGCCAATGCATCCCATACATATACTGGGTAATATGCATTTATCAATAAACTTATGAAAAATATAAGGCATATCCCAACGCAAATAATTTTTTCATACCTTTTGAGAAATTTAAACTCCTTTAACATGTTCGGAATTTTAATTTCAATTTTTCTTTTTAGGAAATGGCAAATATATCGAACAAGAACAATGAGTGTTAAAAGTAATATCACTATGCTTCCTAGTGTAATTTTGACACCAATCCAGGAATAGAAAAACATCATTAGCGTTGTAAGGCCAAGCCCTAAAATATAGGATAAGCCCAATTTTTCCAAGAAAGGCAAGCCTTCTTTGATCAAGGATGAAAATATTAAACCGAAATATATAATTAGTATAAAAGTCAATAAGACGAACATAGTTATTTTGTAATTTTAATAACTCCCCATAACTCTTTGTCTTTTACTGCTTCGTAAACATAATTTCCCATTACTTTATCTTTGTCTTTCTCATTTGTTATATAAATTATTTCTTCGGCGGCGACATCAAACTTGGGCCAACCATGAGTATAGTCGTATTCTGTCCCAATGGTCTCCCCCCAAGCTATTAACACATAATCTATGTCATTCTTTGTGTAATTAGCTCCAGGTAAATATTCTTCGCCATTCAACACTTTTCTTGGATAAAGAAAATAGCGTAAATATGCAGAATTCCCTGTTTGTGGCCAAGGATATCCTTGTGGGGGTATAAGTATTGTAGATTCTTCAGGTACGTTTGTTTTTATAAAGCTTGTATATTCATAAAACAAAGGAGTCACCTTCTCGCTCATTTTTAAATCATAAGAAGCAAGGGGATTACTCAACATAAAGGAAATATCTTTTTCAATCATCGAGCTTATTCCGATCAAATTATCAGCCGACACCATTAATGCCAATGTGATAATAATCATTTCCGGTCTAATTTTCTTAATTATATTTTTATTATTCACTATCGTATGAAATCCACGGCGGCTTAGGGCATAACTTATTAGTACAACAAAAAGTGGCCACTTAAGCTCTGCTGGATGAACATGTAATTTTGAAAAAACAAAGTTTGAATAGTTTAACTTCTCTAGATTCATCAGTGATAAATACAGTAGCCCAAATAAGAAAGCTAAGCTTAAATTTATCTTGTTCAATTTTTCACTCAAAACACTTTTTTTATACTTTGGATCATATTTTGAAAACAGGCAAGCTGCAATTAATATAAAATAAACCCATAGAGGATTTATCAATAGATATTTCTTTGTCACACCTGGATACAACAATGCCTCTCCGATACTGACCAATAATGCAGATGCCCAAATTAGAGGAAAAATTGAGTAACACAAACTTCTCACTTGTTTTAACAAAACTAGCAGATTTGTTTTATTGTATTTCTGTATATTTTGCATGTTATTTGTTTATTAACCAAAAAACTTAGGATCGGACAAACGCGCGCTTAATAATCTCTGAAAAACCAATCTTTCTTTTACCAAGGCCTGTTCTGGTTTCACCAAGGATAATCTTGACATTTTTAAGAAGCAAATAAGCACTAATAGGCAACAGATAGGTCGAAGATCTCATCAACGATTCCCCCATCTCTACCCACCAATCATACTCTAGAGAAATTAAATATAAACTACCCCAATAGAAAAGTATGCTAAATATTATTACCCATCCAGCGAATATGTCTGCCAACTTCTTTCTTCTGCCAATATTTATGAGGGAAACTAAATAGACCAACAAAGTTAAACCCCATGATCGGATTAGGTATAAGGTAACTTTAAATAAGCCTCCTGTAAATATCCCCAAAATTCCCTCAATTATCGTTATGTGTGAGAAATCAAATATTTGAGGGTTGTCAGCAATGGAACCGACAAAGAATTGCCAAGAATAATATTGCAGAGCACAAAATACAAACAATACTACTATCGACAAGGAAATGGTTTTATTTTTTCGCTTAACTAGTGCCGTGAGAAAAAAAGCTATGACTACAGCGATCCATATGGGCTCTAGAAACCTAATAAATTGAGACGTTCCAATAAGAACCGTTCCAAAAAACAAAGACCACTTCTCTTTAGACTCAATAAAATGAAGGATTAAGAAAAAACCAAAAATTATATAAAGGGTAAATGGCAAGTTCGTATACTCTATTATTGAAGTATAAAAAATATTGGTATTTGCAATCGATAAAAACATTAATAAAGCAGCAAAAAGCACGCCTAAACGTTCTTTTGTTAGTAAAAATATTCCTAAGCCAAGCAGAATCAGATTAAGTGAATAATAAAAACTTATTGGCGCAATTGAGACGTGTTCATGCCAAAAGCGATGGACTATTGATGTGTATGGCGGATAAAGTAGATAGTAATATTGATTCTTGTCATCAAATTTAGAAAGGGATACCATCTCCGAGAAATTCATCCCCTGACTTAAAAATTTTGCACGAGCATCATAAAGAGCAATAGCATCCCATTCAATAGCACCTTTAGATAGATTCACATAGCTTGAAATAATAATTACTACTAACGAAATTGCAAATAGGAAAATAGTAATTTTTGCATCTCTCTTGCCTTTTTTATTTGGCACCACAATCCTCCGTTTTTTTTCAAACATGAAAAATATAATCCCACCCATAAATAACAGTGAATATGAAATTATATCAATAGTCCCCACAACACTTGTTGCATATGCGGGCTCAAGCTTAAAAAAGTAAAGCTTTACCAAAAACATCAAAGAAATAAAAATAATGGCAATAGTAAATTTAGTAATCCTCATTTAAATATAATTTTGTATATTACTATATCGACTTTGTCAGAGATCGTCTCAAGTTCTTCATATGTAACTTTATCTTCTTCATTAAAAATAATTGTTTTTTTTGCTCTATTAATCTCGGGCCAGGGCGGTTCTGTAACATATGGAAAATAGGCTTCACCAATTTCTTCTACAAAAGCTTGATCATTAATAAGAGCACCACTAATTAAAATTCGCGGAAAAAGAAAATATCTTATAATCGGTTGGTTCCCCACTTCCGGCCATTTTGAACCCTGAGGAGGATGAATAATTTTTGCATCCTCGGGAACAATATTCGATAAACTTTCTATATATACATAGCGCCACCCTATTTTGGTTTCATAATCTCCTTTGGGAATCCGCAATAATGTTCGTATATTCGAAAAGGGATACAAAGATAGAAGTAACAAAATTACTATACCCAAAGTCGTTAAAACAATGTTTATATCTGTTATCCATACACCAGCAATTCCCTTTTTTAAAGTTCTGCTAACCACTACAAATATCAACCCCGCAATTAATCCAAAAACAATGTAATTTGCGGTGCTTATAAATCTGAGGTCTTCCGGCCGCACACCATAAGTCGAGTACAGGTAATTCGGATAGTAATAAATATCAAAATCCAGAAGCCATCCTGCAATAAAATTAACAATAGCCGAGGTTAAAGCTACGACAATTAGGGCTACCGTATGTTCCCGCGACACTTTTTCATCAATAAATCTTTTTATCCACGCCACTATAATGACTAGAGAAAACAAAAGAAAAATCGGTTTATAAACTTTATAAGAAAAGGACAATAACAACGCCACAGGGTTATAGATACTAGAAACGTGGGTCATATAATTATATTTAAGAACACCTACAAGGGGGTACAACAAAAACATCATCCATGGCACGATAAACGCGAAGGGATTGTAAATATAATTTTTTAATTTTTTCATTCCAGTTGCCTAATTTCCCAGTAGTAGTTAAAGCTGTCTTCCTTTAGTGGTGGTTCAGAAAGTGTTTTGATGGGCCTTAGGGGAAATTTTTCTCTAAATACAAGAGGGTCAATTTGTTTAATTTCATAACTCTTACTTTTTATAATTTTGTAGTTTAATTTAATCAACTCCGGTTCTTCGATTGCCAATTCAAACGGTATTCGGGTAAAAAGATAGCCCGTATTGGGCAAATCACCTTTAAGCCTTTGAGTCCTTACGTCTTTGTTATATAAATATTTTAAGTGTAGTGGAATCTCATAAAGAACTTCCCACGTGCCTAGACTGTCCGTCGCATTTATATATAATGTCTCGTTCTCAAGGGCTGAGATTGCCATTACCTGATCTGCCCCAAACTCCAAACATTGACTATACCAATTTTTATAGTTTATAGTTTTTGCAAGGTTTACGGGGAAACCAACGAAAAATAAATTCGTAAAGATAATTACCAATACTAAAGTGATTATTATTTTATACATCGCGGTTTTCCCCCATCTGAAAATTGAAGCCATCAAGTAATCAGCAATTTTTGAAAATAGCACTCCAGTGATAATAGAAAAACAAAAAATCGGAACTAAGATATATCTGTCGAGCACAAATCGCCAGGGCAACAATATCGCCGTACTTAGAAAAAAAGCTAGAACCCAGAATAAAAATTGTTCATTTATTATCTCTTTTCTCAATTTTTTTGAAAAAAACACTACGGGAAACGTTAGTCCAACAAGTTTTAAAAAGGGTGAAGTCATGTTGCTAATATGTAGCGTGTAAGCCAAACCATTGCCAAAAAACCTTTCAAAATTAATCTGAAAATTTTCAGCGTAAGCCAGAGTCTCGTTTTGTGGCCTAGCTAGCAATTTCCCTGCAACTACAAATAAAACAACAAAGATTGCCAATTTCACAGAAAGCTTCTTGTCACTTTCCTTTTTTATATATAAAAAGCTTATAAACAAAGGGGCAAACACAATAACAAACGAGGGTTCTTTAACCGTAATTGCTGCTAGCAACATAAAGACTAAAAGAGAAGTAAAAGCCCGTGGATAAGACTTAATCCTTTTTACACCAGATCTAGACAAATATATCAGTGAAAAAAACCCAATGAGTAAAATCTGGTACGGCTCTTGAGGACCCAACCTTATTATGTTTTCAGAAAAAGAAAACGAGGAAACAAATATACCAGACGACAGAATAACCGATAAAGGACCGCCTCCTGCTTGAATAGCTGAAGCCATCAAAAGAAGCAAGAGTAGGTAGCCGACAATATATACCCTAAATTGATGGTGCAGGATGGGATTTATCCCTAACACTTTGTACAAAATATGTTGTATGCCCCAATATCCAGGCCTGAACCTACCGGATTGCTTTTCAATTAAAATCTCCTTAAGGGGAGCACATTCACCGGAATTAAAACATTCATCAAACAAATATGAATTGTGGACAGATTGGCCATCATCTATAAGGGAAAAGTGTTTGTATGAATGCGGAGAAAGAACAAAAAATGCATAAAGAAAATAAAGCAAAGAAACTATAAATACAACTAACCAATACTTTCTAATTACTTCTTTAATTCTCATTGTTTCTTCATTCGTATTTGCACTGAGCCCCCAAGGTATTTCACAATAGGCAGTTTACCAAATAGTGAAAATACTTTGTCAATTCTTATTAACAAGGGTAAGCTGAACACCTTAAGGGGCCAAATAAACTCAGTCATTGAAACATTAACTTCAAAGGGGGCAAAATAGCCACCAAGCGTTAAGGGATTAATTGCCCATTCATCTTTTGAATCTCCTGCCTTTTTCTTTAAATACGGGGTTGATTTAATAAGATAGACCACAGGATTTAAAATATTTGGTTCATAAAAAAAAGCAATGCCTCCTGGCTTTAATACCCTCGCAATTTCTATATTTATCTTAGTCAGATAGAGATGGTGTAATACGTAATACCCACAAACCACATCAAAGGTTCCCTTCTTAAAACCAGTAGAATAAGCGTTTTTTGTGATAAATGATACGTTATCAAGTTCTGCACATTTCCTTCGAGCCACCTTAATAATTTTTTCAGAAATGTCTAATGCGACAACGCTTGACTGTGGCAAACGTGATGCTATTGCTTTTGTATACTCACCCGTACCGCATCCAATTTCCAATATTCTTAAACTCTTTTTTCCATACTTCGCTGTAACAAAATTAACAAATTCTGTGCATTTTTTATTTATTTTATATTCTGTAAATTTATCTTTATATCCATAATTCTTGTCATAAGTCAAAGCAATCCTATTAAAATACTTTCTTTCTTCTACCTCTCTTTTTGTCGATCTTTTTTTGTATATATCTTTTTTCACAATTATCTTTTTAATGCCGCATATAATTTTATTAGATCGGCAGGTGTTTGAAATATTCTATTTGAAAATCTCGGGGACCTTCTCTCAATAATCTCAACAGGAAGCTCTAAAATATCCAGGCCCGCCCTCTGTGATCGAATTACTAACTCCGAATCAAAAATTCCCGTTTCGGTTCTACATCTATTTATAATCGGTAGAAGGATGTTTCTTCTAAAAGCTTTAATCCCGTGAGTATCTGTTCCTTTAAATCCAAAGAAAATCTTTAAAAATAGATTAAAAAAGAATGTGATTAGTTTTCTGTTTAGAGACCTATTGTCCTTAGATGAAGAAAGTAACTTTGAACCCGTAACTAAATCGTATCCCAATAAGTCAGCGTTTATCAAATCAATAAATTTCTTATCCCAAAAATCAACATTAAATATTACAATATATCGCCCCCTTGCTTTTTTAATTCCGCGGATTAGTGCTTTCCCATATGCAGGTTCGAGCAAGCATTCAACCTTAATTCTAAAATTTTTTCGAGCACATGCTTTTGCGATTTCTAATGTATTATCGCTACTTCCATTTTCAACAACTACAACTTCATAAGTTAATCTGGCTACGTCCAGATAGCTAGTAATATCTTTTAGAACTGTTGATAACAACCCCTCCTCGTCCTTTGCTGGTAAAATAACGCTTAATTTCATATTTTTAACGATAACATATTATACTTAAACACTACGGCAATTACTCGTCAAATTTGCTAATTATTATATAGTTGATACATGCGCTACTTGGCGATTATCAAAATTGATATAATCTGAATATTTCTAAAGAGATGAAAAATTCACTCAACTTAGTTGAAAACAACTTAAGAAAAATAATTAAACTTTATTTTAACGGTTTGAGAAAGGCAGGAAAAGTTTGGGGTTCACACATAGAAACATTTCTAAAAAACTCATATATTCACCCCATTCTTTTCTCTGCTTATCCAATATTGTTTTTTTACTCTTACAACATTACGGAACTTTTTCCTAGGGTGCTCTTGTTCCCGATTACTGTTTCTGTCCTTATGACAGTATTCTTGTGGGGCCTATTATATTTCATTTTTAAAAATATTTACAAATCTGCCTTAATAACGTCGGTATTTATTTTATTATTCTTTTCCTTTACTCACCTTTATCAACTATTTATAAATCGTTTTCAAATTGGGGTCACCACACACCACGCGCTTGTCTTTTGTCTCGCTCTTTTAATACTAGTGGCGGTACTTCTTAAAAGAACGAAAAATGAACCCAAGACACTTACTCAGTTATTTAATATCATTTCACTCGCTTTATTCATCTCTGCTTCAATCAACATTGTATCGTACGAAGTTGGAATCAGAAATCAATTAGAGTCGGAAAGTATCTCGCAGGGAGATGCAGTAACTCAAGGAAATCAGGAACCTGTCGAAAACAGAGATATATACTATATTATTCTTGATGCTTATGGACGACAAGATATTCTTAACAAAAGTTATAATTATGACAATACAACATTTATCCAATATCTAGAAAAAAGGGGCTTCTACGTTGCCTCAGAAAGTAACAGTAATTACGCCTATACACATCTATCTCTCCCTTCAACTTTCAATTTTAAATATCTAAATTATTTAACTGATCAATTTGGAAAAGAAAGGCGGACGATGGATCCGGTACTTGCCAAAATGCTTCATGAAAATGAGGTAAGTCGGCTTCTAAAATCCCATGGGTACCAATTTATAAACTTTGGCTCAGGCTGGTTAACAACTGAAAATATATCTACGGCCGATGTCAACATTCGTGAAGGAAAATTCTTTTCTCTCTTTGGAAAAACCCTCATTATAAATGATTTTTACTCTGTATTATTGAATACAACAGCCTTGTCTCCATTTGTTAAAGAAAAACTGTCCAATGCAGCAAGGGAAAAAATGTTATATAACTTTTCTGAACTTGCAGAGATGCCTTATTTGAGAGAAACAAAGTTTATTTTGGCTCATTTTCTACTCCCTCACCCCCCTTATCTTTTCGACAAAAATGGAGAACCAGTACCTGAGGATAAAGCAGGTGGGTATGATAAAAAACTGGACATTGAGCAATTACAGTTCACCAATAAAAAAATTATAGAAACAGTTGACAAAATATTATCTAGATCCAATCCGAAACCTATTATAATTATTGCTTCGGATCACGGACCTCTCTTTCCAGGACTCGAAGATTGGCCAAAAACGCCATCTGAGGAGGTGGTAAAAAAGCGAATGAGTATCTTCAATGCCTACTATTTCCCTGAAGGTGGAAGCGATTTATTATACGATTCGATTACTCCGGTGAATACTTTCAGAATATTATTCAACTATTATTTTGGAACCAAATACGAACTATTAGAGGACAAAAGTTACTTTTCGTGGGCTAATGCCTATTACGAATTTTATGATGTAACCGACCAAATAAAAATCAACGAATAATGCAAAAGGTCTTCTTTTCTTTATAGAAAACTTACATTATATTTATAATCGTAGCTAGGGTTTTTTATAAAGCTTTCATCAGATAGCAAGTGCGCAAGGATCCAGCAACGGGGGCTTTTTTGAGTATTTTAAATTTTTTTGAAAATGATTTTTCAAAATCTTTTTGGGTATAGTTATTAAAAATATCTTCACGAGTCATCAGGAGCTTTTTTACTTGAGAATCTTTTTTTGGCACAAACTCAATAATTAAGAATGTGCCAATTTTGTGACAAAAGTCCGCAATATTATTAAAGGGAAGATTATTAGAAATGGCCAGATGGTGGATAAGTGCTAAGGCCATCACGAGATCAACAGGACCCCGTTCAATTAACGATTGACGCTCAGTATTTGCCCAACCAATTGCTGAGCTGGGATTGATAATGTCGATAATGAGAGGTAAAATATTTTTTTCTTGATTATTTTTAACATGCAAATAGTTTTTTTCAACGGCAATAGGATCGAGATCTGCAGCAACAGTGAAAATTTTTTGCTGACTAGCAATACGACTAAACTCACCGGTGTTGGCGCCAATATCCCAAATTGTTTTTGGTTTAGCAATCTGTATATATTTTTCAACTAGTTTTTTCTTCTGCGTAAACGCCTTGTCTGAATAGTTAGTAAAAGTATAGTATTCACCCCACTCTGTACTTTTCTTTCGATATAATAGTTTTGAAATAGTAGTTTTTAAGTTATCGACAATCCCCAGCAAAGCTACTTTGCTAAGTGAACGCGTCATTCGGTTTATACCCTGACTATTGGCAAACCGTTGCTGCTTATTGGCATGGAAATGAATATGCGAAGCAATAGAAAACGAAAGGCGTGTCCGTTTTGGGAGCAACTTACTGACTAAATCCAAGGGAATTCCGTCAAGGTGAATTCTCAATAATTGATTTAGTCGAATATCAACAAGGCTCATTAATAACAACGGCCCCAGGAAGTGTTGACAAAATTGTTTGTATGCCACCCAAGGTTTACCTGCTTTGTACTGTTGGAATGATAGTAAATCAATTAAGATGGGTTTCCCATCCAAAAATTGGATATTATAGCAACTAGCATCCTTAAGAGACATTCCATGTTGTAGGGCTATTTCCTGAATTCGGAGAGTTAACAAGGCTGCATCCTTAAGTTGACTGAAGGTCCATTCGTAGGGATACGAAACAAAAGGAATCATGTCAGTACTTAAAGTGGCATAGACACTTTGAGAAGTAGAATGATTTTTTGCTAATCGAGTATGAGGAAGTAAATGGCATTGTTGCACCAAAGCTTTATATAACCCAGAATCAAATAAGAGATCAAAGTCCTTTTTATACGAACGGTTAACTTGACGAAAAACTGTTTTACCGCGGTAATACACACATCCACTAGGGTCACGAAAAGAGCTGGGTTCGCACTTAATTTTTTGGCTCCTGATCATCTCTGTTCTTTCGTTGAAAAAGGGCGCTGAAGAAAGATATGAGTTGTCGTAAGTACCTTTTCCCTATATAAACTCCTCCTACCAAGAAGCCAATTGCTATTTGGGTAAGGTAACTACCAGTACCTGGATCAAGATACGCTTCAATATTCGTTGGCAAAACTATTAAGTAAAAAGTTAGCAAGAAAATGACTTCAATCACGTAGATAGTGTATCAAACTTTGTCTAAATATACATCTGCTTTATCCAGATAGACTGATCATATTAAACTACTATGCATTTGAGTTAATATACTCTTGTTAGCCAAAGAAAACGAGAATGGCTCATAAATTTTTACACTAACTTTGCAATTCGTACCGTCAATACCCTTCCCAAATTATGAAGCCTGTGTAAAAAAAGTAAAATCTGGTTGGCCGTATGCTTCTTGGCAATCTCTAAATCTCTTCTTAAAACACTCATATATTGTGTTGATGAAATGTTGCTTGCCATTAACCTAAAATCTGAAATGTGGTCGTTCAGAACTTTTGGCATCTCTGTCTTCCCCAACTTTAACCACAAATCATATTCCATTACCACCCCACCAATTCCACTAAATACTCCATTCTTTTCGTAAGCAGACCTGCTCACGAAAACCGAGGGCTGCATGAGGTAGTTCACAATAAGTAACAAGGGATAATAGTTAATTGTTAAAAGGATATTTTTGTAAAAAGTTACTATTCGTGAAATTTCTTTACCTTCCGAATCAATTACCTTCCCTCTTCCTGCAATCCAAAAAGTTTCTGGATTCTCTTGAAAATATTTACCAACTATTAGTAACGCCCCTCTTTTATAAACGTCATCTGCGTTAATATATGTAATTATTTCACCCGTTGCTTTTTCCAAACCTCTGTTAATTGCGTCTACTTGTCCTCTGTCTTTCTTTGAAATCCAATTAATTATTTTAGGATATTTCTTTGCAAACCCCTTAACAATTCCAACCGTTTCATCTGTAGAGGCTCCATCTTGAATAATTACTTCCAAGTTAGGATACCTCTGGGAAACAATTGATTCTAAGGTTTCTTGGATATATTCCCCCTTGTTATACGAAGGTATAACAATGGAGATTTTTGGAAGAGATTTCATTTTTTACTTTTCTTTTCAACATCCTTCAGTGATTCTCGCCTTACATAATCTTCAAGTTTTTTTTCCATCCGTTTTGTGCTTACATAAGTTCTTGTGACCATCCCAATTACTAATACAAAACCGCCTACAATCATTAAGTCAAAAAGTCTTGTGATAAAGAAGGTTTTCGCAAAAGTTCGTAATATTTCTGGAAATATTACGATAAATATCGTCACTGCCCATATGGTTACCCAAGAAATGATTTCTGTTCTATCAAGCTCCCCTCTTCTGCGATGTAAAATAGCAAAATAAATCATCAAAAAGGCAAAAATAATAGCTATAATTTGTAATCCTAAGATCATAGTCGTATTCTCCAGCGCAAAACATCAAAGAGGATGCTGATGGCATCCAAAATGGTCACGCCTTTTACTTCATCATAGTATACGGTCTCAACTGGTGCCTCGCAATATTTTAGTCCTGACTTTGCCGTTCTTGCTGCCATTTCCGTTTCAACTCCATATCCTTTTGATTCCCAATATATTTTCTCAAAACCTTTCTTGCTTAAACCTCTATAGCCACAAAGTAAATCTGATACATAAATCCCAAACAACAATGACACCAACAACGAAGCAAATTTGTTCCCCATATATCTCACAAATGGAACGCCATGATTTAAATTCCTTGAACCAAAAATAACATCAAATTTATCTTTTTCTAATGCGTCTGTAAAATGAGGCAAATCCTTTACTTTATGTTGTCCATCGGAATCCATAAAAACAACAGCATCGGCTCCCATCCGAAAAGCTGCTTCTGCGCCTGTTTTCATGGCCGCCCCTTTTCCTAAATTTACTTTGTGGCGGAGTACTGTAATCTTGTATTTACTTGCAACATTAAAGGTCTCGTCTTTTGATCCATCATCAACAACAATAATTGGAAAATTTGTTTTTATTACGTCCTTAATAACGTTTCCAATTCTTTCTTCTTCTTGATGTGCTGGAATAACAATAAATATATTCATAGTTCATGCCAATTGTATGGGCTTTATGCTTCCTACGCAACCCAAAAGCCTCGAGTAAACAAAGAGGTCGCAACCAAAAGCCCGAGGATAAGAATCGAGAAAATAATTACCTTAACCCATTTCTTGCGCTTAGAAAGCCAAATAGCCGATAAAATGAAGGCAGGAAAAAGAATAAGAACGTAGCGGTGAAAAGAAGAAAAGCTTCCAGAGAGAGTGGGAATAATATAACCAACGGCTAAATAAAATGCATAACTCAACCTAAGCCTGAAAAAACTTGCTATCGTCAAGACCAAAAACATAAGAGCTGTAACAATTTCCAAATAAGTCACAAAAACAATTGGGAAATATGAATAACTAATGTTTGGCAATATTTTAAAGAAATAGCGATAAAAAACCTGCGGCAATAACACCAGACTCGATGACCGTTGCTGTCCAAAAATACTAACATTGTGAAAAAACTCTAAAGGATCTCCGGTTACCTTGTTTAAGTAGATCATATAAGCAAAAATCCCAAAAACTGAAAGCAATATTCCTAATGCCACAAGATAAAGATTTGATTTTTTCTTTTCTTTTCTCTGTAAATATGCCTCTACGAGCAAAACTGGTACTATGGCAAGACCAACCACCCTCGTTGCTGTCAATAAAACGCCCAATGTGCCTGCAGCAATCCACTTCCTTTTTCTTGCACAATAAAAACTCCAAACCGCAAGAGCTAAAAACAAACTCTCTGTATATATGCTCCCAAAATAAAAAGATGTTGGAAAAACAAGAAGTAAAAGAATTGTCAAGCGAGCGATATCTTTTTTGTAATCAAGTTCTATGAGCTTCCATAATCCAACTAAGGCAACAAAAAAGCTAATATTTGATATCAGTAGGCCAGAAACGGCCAAAGACGCAAAGCTTTCACCTAAAAATTTAGCAATGAAAGCAATTGTTAGTGGATAAACAGGAAAAAAGAAGTAAGTTAGGGGCTGATATCCTTGATAAGCAATTGAAAGATAGTGCTCTCCATCAAAATTGCCCCAGGCCCACAAAAAGGGTTGCTTTAAGTAACTAAACAATCCTCCCCCCAAAAAATTTTGTTGCAATGGCACTGACCCTAATGCAAGAAACAGAAAGAGGAAAAGGATTATTCTCCAGAAAATAAATGATTTTAATATAAATTTTTTGTTTTCAAGTTTCATGCTATTAATAGTTTAATAAATCTCTTGCCTTAACTCTAATAATATCTTCCTCTGATTGACCAACTCCCTCTTGCAATAATTCGAACTTATCTTCAAAAAAGACCTGAAAGAAATTGTTTTGTGATAGAACTACTTTTACTAACTCGCTTGGACTCCAAGGTAATTCTTCATCTTCATTTGTATCATAAAAATCAACAAACATCTTTTTTTCTCCTGCCTCATATTCATTGAAATATGTGTGTGCATTTTTAGCCACTTCAGCACCTTGGCTAATCCAGTGAGTCTCTTTCGTATGATGCAACGTATATATGGACAAAATTACCCACACCGATACAAAAACTAGTTTAAAAATATCAGTTACATTCGCCTTCTCTACTAAATACGAAATAGCAAGCATTACACCGATAAGGGGTAGGGTTAAATAATAAGTAAACTTGTGGAGAGGAAGAAACAATACTGGTAATAAAGTCAAAACAAACCAAATCAAAGAAAATATTATTATCTGAAAATCCTTTTTCTTTAGTTTTTTCCTAACTTTTAATGCCAAATACAGAATGGATGTCATTATTCCCCCAAAGAATAGAAATATCGGTATTATTTCTTTGGACCAAAATCTGAAAAGATTTGGATTAAATTTCAACCCAGGTCCCATAAAATCCACAAGCATCTCAGGCAAGTTAAATGACCAGAGCCCATACCAGAAAAGCGTATTAACAAATCTTGGCGAAAAATCCCAAATGTAACTCTCTCCCTGGGCCAAACCGTAAAGGAAGAAATGGAAATACAGATAAATTAAAAGAATAATTACAAAACCAGACAATGCCAATATAAATTTCCTAACCGGAATCACCCTATCTTTTCTTAGTTTCAAATAACCATAAACTAAAATCAATATACCTGGAATTACTATTGCAGTTTCCTTTGAAAGTAGTGCTAAAATATAAGTAATAACGGACAGGAAGTAATATTTCAAATCTCCTTTCCTGGCAAATTTAATAAAAAGCATAACCGCCAGTAAACAAAAAACAGCCAGTCCTAATTCTTGATAAGTTGCCAGATAATAAAGATGTCCATAATGAGTTGCGGAAGTCGCGTACAAAAACGCGGCGAATAAGGCTATTGAATCATTTTTTGTTATCATGTTTACCAATTTATAAACAAGGTATATAACCAAAAAGAAAGTAATGAATGAGATTACATGAAGAGCAAAAGGATTAAGATTAAAAACTGAATTGCTCAAAAAATAGAATGCCTGAGTGGTTAATGGACGATACACACCTAGCCCTTCTGGTCCTTGAGTGAAATTGAAAAAATTATAAAATTCTGCCAAAGAATTTGCCTTTGATATTTTTAAAAGAAAAAAATCATCATGGGTATAAAAAGTAAAAAGCGAAGGGAAATATATGATAAAGGAAATGAGAAAAACGAAAAGAAGTTTTGTGTTTAAGAACAATTTTCGTATCATTTTCCTAAAACCCCAGAATATAACTTCGCAGTTTGTTTTGCGGCTTTATCCCAAGAAAACTTATCTACTCTCTCTTTGCCCTTCTTTGACAACAAAGCCCTTATTTCAGAACTATTAGCTAACTTCAAAATCTTCTCTGCAATATCTTTAGTATCTTTGGGATTAACTGTAACAGCAGCGTCCTCTGCAACCTCAACCAAAGCTTGTGTTTTTGATATTAAAACAGGAGTTCCGCAAGCAAATGCTTCTAACACGGGAAGACCAAATCCTTCGTAAAGGGAGGGTTGACAGTAAAGAGTAGCTAAATTATATATAGCTTTCAATTCTTCATCAGGAACATATCCTAATCGCAATATTTCCGAGTCTTCAGCATATTTCTCAAAAAATTTTGCAAATTCCCTATTTTCTGGATGCTCTTTGTCAAAATCTTCACTTGCCACTTGTTTCCCTACCATGACTAATGAAATTTTAGCCAGCTTACAAGCATCGGCCAATCTCAATATATTTTTATTGTAATTAACATCTCCAACATATAGTACAAATTTATCTGGTAGTTTATATTTCTTAGCAATTTCCTTTAATTCTTCCGCCTCTTTCGGGATAGGACTATATATTTTCTTAGAACCCTCATAAATGACTCTGATCTTTTCTTGAGGAATGTTTAAAAACCTCACAATGTCTTTTTTAGATGTTTCTGACACGGCAATAATGACGTCGACTTTTTTAATAAGCCACTTTTGGATAATAAATCTTAATTTCCCTTTAATTCCTGAAGGGTACTGCTTGGGATAAATTAGCGGAATGAGATCGTGAATTGTAACAAAGGTTGTTATTTTTTTAAAAAAGGGAAGAGTAATAAAAAATGGGTGAAAATATGGATAGTGAACAATATCGTATTTGGAAAGATTTGTTTTTTTAAAATCCACCGTCTCCACGCTCAAGCCCTTTATCTTTCTTAAATACTTAACTAAAAAGGCAGTGTAAGTTCCCACTCCCCTTATCGCGTGACCTCCAGTTAATGGACCTGAATCTATGGCTACCTTAATCATCTTTTTACTAAATATCGCCAATATGCTCTAGGAAACCTCAAGGCTGAGAAAAAAGAAAAAACAATTCCCTGAAAACCATCCAGTATTCCTTTGTGTCTTATCTGTGTCACGAAAAACCACCCAATAGACTTAATAAAATAATATTCGATAAATTTAATAGGGTTTTTCCCCACTTTATCTCTCTTTAACCCATCCGCTATCAAATCAATATATTTACTATTTCGCTTTAAATATCTTTCAAAGGTTGGGTCAGCCATATGAATTAGATCATTTTGCAACCAACCCACCTTACCGTTCACAACCATTAGTTCATGAACATCTTTGGCTGGGAAATACGCCTTACCATTCTTTACCAACCTGATTACCCCATCGGGATAAACTCCACCATACTTTAAATATTTTCCAAGAAAATAATTCAATCTGGGAACAAAAAAGCCAGCATACGGTTCATTATCTTTACCAATTGTTCCATCCCTTTCGTCCAGTAATCTTTTGTGCTTATTAAATAATTTTTGTTTCTTTTCTGAAAATGATTTTTGGTACATGCCTATTTCCTCATCAGACATCTCAATTACTTTTATTATTTCTTTCGCTAAAGATTTACTTAATCTTTCATCAGCATCAATCTGCAATATCCAATCATACTTAGCAGCAACTAATACTTTTTGCTTATTGATATGAAATATTCTTGGATTAGTGGTTTTTATCACTCTCGCCCCAAATTCTTTGGCTATTTCTCTGGTTCTATCGGTCGAACTACCATCAACAACAACTATTTCATCAGCAATATCTTTCACCGATTCCAGACAATCACCGACATTCTTTTCCTCATTGTAGGTTGATAAAACTACCGATAATTTGTTTTGTTTCGTCATATTAATTAGCCACAATTTCAAATGCAGGCTCTCCATTCGGAGAGTATATCGTTTTGACTATATTTGCGTGCTCTGGTATCTCGTCATCCGTTCCTATAATTAAACTTCTCGGACTATTTGGTGCTTCTTGGTCGTAGTCTATTGGTCTGAAGTAATATTTGTCAAAATTATCAACTGTCGAAAACCCATATTTGTCCCTCCCAGATAAAACATGATTCTCCTGAAACTGTGCTGGAGGATACTTCAAGTAAAAAAGCAGCAACATATATGGCTGATCATACCTAGTTGTAATTATCACCTCATCATATTTGCTTTCCTCTTCTTTTATATACGCTGTAAGTTCTTTTAGTCCATATTGAGACGAATATGGATATTCTTTGGCCATGTGGACCCAATACATATGTAGATATCTTGCAAACTGCCAGGAAATAATCAAAAAGAATAATACAAAAATTGAATTAAGTAATGCTTTTTTATGGACAATCTTGCGCAACCATTTCGAAAGAGATATCAATCCATAAGCCGATATGACCACCAAAGGAATTACCATACTCTGGGCTCGAAGCGCATGAGGTGATTGAAAAGTTAGGGCCGCCGCAAAAGGAGCAATAACAAGCCAAAGTATAATTGGCGACCAACCTTTCGGTTTCTTAGCAATAAAAACCAAACCAGCCACAACAAACAAAATATCAAAAAGATACATCAATCCTGTTTCGGGCACCCTATTTCTTTGAATCTCATCACTGGACAAAAATAAAAACTCTCCCCAAAAGTGCCTTGCCCAGTTATCGGCAAACGCTAGGCTATAATTTACCGCTTTATTGTGAAGTATCCTTGTCGGTAGTGATTGAAAATCAGCATGTTCACCCCTAAGTTCATTTATTCTGGCAAGCGGCCCCGGATCAGCGAAAAGGCCTACTCCTGCCACCCTAGATGTAACCGCAGGTCCGGCGAAATCTATCATTAGCGGCGTAAGCACAACTAAACCGATAATTCCGGCGATTACGGCTCCCTTAATATTCCCAATTATTTTCTTTCTATATATTATTGCCAACCCAATGACAAGAAGTGGGACAACAATACGTGCTGCGTGGTATGTGTAAAGAGAAAAAACAAAAAACAATGAAGAAAGAATCAGCAGTTTTGGTTTTTTAAAAGATCTTATAAATAACCAAACACCAATAGTCATAAAAAAGGTAGCCGCGTTTACTTCCCACCCGCCGCGGGAAAAATGAATGTGCCAGGAAGAAATAGCTAGAAAAAAACTCGATACTAGAGCCAGTGTATCGTCTTTAAACAGCTCTTTAACCAACAAATATAGTATCAATACTGTGGCCACCCCCAGAAGTGCCCCAGGGATTCTTACTGCCCACTCTGTTAGTCCCAAGAGTTTAACAAATGGCAAAACGAGATAGAAATAACCTCCTGGCTTAAAATCATTGAAAGATTGAAAATGGACTGGCCAGGGATTGCTATGTTCGTCCAATCCAGTTTCGATTAGGGAATAGGCGTTATATGCAATGGCGGCCTCATCGGCATTCAGAGCTGGATAATCGGCCAAACGATAAAACCTTAAGAGAAATGCCAAGGCAATAATTGATATCAAGACTATCTTCTTGTACTTATATATATTTATCTTTTTAAATCTTTTCATAATGGCTCTATTATTCTAAAAGCCGGGTTAGTATTCAAATAGTTAATTTCCTTAATTAATTTAAACTGCTCCGGATCACTGGAATCTTCAACCGGAATCCTTATTGTGTCGGCAACAAATAAACTTCCTTTTTCACCCCGATTAACTGACCAGTCAATCGGCGCAAAATATATATTATCTAATCTTTCTACTTGCCCCACATCTCCTACCGCACTTTCTTTGAGTTTTGCTTGAGCCTGATACTTTGCTGGACTGTATTTTTGATAAAACAGGAAATAAATATATGGTTGAGCATAGGATTGCTGCACCTTAATAGTTTCATAATTAGATTGAATAGGAGTAACTGTTCCTACAATTTGTTTGTAACCATACTCCCAACATTTTGAATCATGTTTTGACAGATGGACAAAATATGCGTCTAGATAATAAACATAATTGAGCAAATATATTACCGCCAATCCTCCCAAAATAATTTTTTTGTGTTTCACAATTTTGTTAAATAGAAAAAGTAATCCAAACGAAGACATTAGCACCAAGGGAATTACCATGTTGTAACTTCTTACTGCATGTACCTGATCTCTAGATAAAGCGGCAGGAAGAGGAGCAAGCAACAACCATAGAAAGATAAATATCGATTCTTTTGACCTGGAACGAACCAGAACAATAAACCCAGAAATAATCAAAAGCAAATCTGTGAATATAAACATGCCTGTATAGGGAGCCGAATGTCTTGGATTTTGCCAATCGCCCTCAAAGAATAAGAATCTACCAGTAAAGTGATTAAACCATCGACCCAAAACTCCCCTTGTAAAATTTACTCCTTCGGAATGAAACAAGTAATAGCTTAAGCCCCCTATTTTTTCCTCACCCTGATCAAGAAACTGTTGAATATAATCAGTGGGCCTTGGATATGAGAAAACACTGAAAACCTCAAGTCTTCCTGTTTTGCCTTGGAAAAAACCAAGCAATATTGGAAGTGATACCAACAATCCTATTAAAAAAGCAGTTGCTAGCGTTTTCTTCTCGAATTTAATCACGTCTTTAAAATATATTATTCCCAAAACAACCAACACTATTGCCGTTGAAAGCTTCGCCCCCTGATATGTAATAAGTGTTAGAGCAAAGAAAAAGGCCGAATAAAATAAATGTTTTTGTTTTTCAATTGCTTTTACAAAAAAGTAGATACCAAGAAGGGTGAGGGTTAGAGAAACATTAATTTCCCATGCGCCCCTAGAAAAGTGGATATGCCAGGGATTAATTGCAAGCAAAAAACTTGAGACAAGGGCTATTTTTTTGTCTTTAAAAAACTGCAAACCAATCATATACATCAAAAATACAGCCAATATTCCAAATGCAGCACTAGGCAGTCTTACAGCAAATTCTGTCAGTCCTAAAACAGCCACAGCGGGTACGGTCAAATAGACATAAAGACCGGGCTTAAAATCACCAAAGGATTTAAAGATAATCGGCATAATCTTTCCGTATTCATCTTTACCCGTTTTTAAAATAGAGTAGGCGTTATAACCCAAAGAAGCCTCATCGGGTGCAAGATGAGGAGGAGTACTCCCCAAATTCCACAATCTCAACACCGACGCCAAAAGCAAAATAACAAAAATTATGTTCTTCTTATTTAATAGTTTTTTCATATATTTCAAAGGCTGGTACATCATTTAAGAACTTTATAGTATCAAGCTTATCCCATCCATAAGGATAATTCCCAGGACTGGTAATTAATAAGCAACTAGAATCATTACAATCAATTTCCTTCTTACTTTCCAATACAAAAGTTGCGCCTTCGCTTGGCATCTCCCAATCGTTTACAAAATATAACTTATCAAATGCATCAACCCAGTACCAATCCGTTTGATGAAACCGAATAAGATTTTCATCATTTCGATAATCACTTGGATTCCATGGCCAAAAATATAAGAAAAATTCGTGTGGCTCTCCGTATTTTTTAGTTACAATAACTTTATCGTACTGATCATAATTCTGCTTAACATAGGAAACAGCTTGTTCATATCCATACTGCCATGACCACGAATAATCCTTTCTATAATCTCCGAAATATTCAAAAAGATAATTCCTTGCGAAAGCGGCAAGAATAATGATGTAGGCAACAATCAATAAGCTTCTATATTTCTTATCAAACCACTCAATAAGAGCAATAAATCCCGATGCGCTAATTATCATAGGAATTGGGAGCATTGTTATCGCTCTCAATACATGAGGCGCTTCCCTTGTTAAACTTGATGGAATTGGTGCCAAGAAAAGCCAAGTTAATAACAAAAGAGAACCTTTGTTTGGTTTTTTGATAAGCACAACCAGTCCTATCAGGAAAAAGAGTAGATTGACAATGTATATTAGCCCATGACGAGGAACGCTAAATTGATAATGACTTCCTCCTTCATAAAACAAAAATTCTGGAGAAAAATGAGAAAACCAATTCGAGGTAAATTGAGTTACAAAGTAAGTGCCTTTGTTATAAACCGCTCTTGCCAACAAAGGAGATAGTTCAGAAAGGTTCCTTCCCTCATTTATTTTCGTAATCGCACCTTCATCGATAATAGCCACCCAGCCATACCTTGCTTGGCCCGTGGGGTTTAGCAATTGAGAGAACATCGGCACAAAAATGATCAAGGCAAGAATAGTACTGAGAACAACAAACTTGCTCTTCTTTTTCCAAACCGCCAACAATTCTTTCTTATATATAAATTTCAAAGCTACAAGAAGAAGTGGGACGAAAACACGCGCAGAATTATATGTCCACACCGACAATCCCAAAAGAATTACTGAAATCGGTAGCCATTTTGTTTTTTTAATTCCAATAATAAAAAGGTAAATTCCAGAGACGATGAAAAAAAGCGACAGGTTTGCCTCAAAGGCTCCCCTAGACAAAAACAAGCTCCATGGTTCAATAGCGACAAGAAAAGCTGAAATAAGAGCTACTTTTTTATTGATTAACTCTTTAGCAAGAAGGTAGGTAAAGATAACCACTCCAATGCCCGCAAGAATTGAAGGAAGTCTCACCGCTAATACACTTAGGCCCAAGAAAAACTCGGAAACACTTGTTAAGTAAATGTACACAGGAAGCTTGTAGTCTCCATATGCCCTAAAAATCGCAGGAAAACTTACCCCCCACTCATCTTTTCCCGTTTTTAATATCGAATAGGCATTATATCCATGAGAAATTTCATCCCAGTTCAAAGAAGGGGGCACTTTTGAAATAGCCATAAACCTGAGAACAACGGCCACAAGAAGAATAAGGAAAAACAAACCATACTTTTTTACTAACTTATTTAGCATTTCCTTTACTTGTATCTACAAAAATGAATCCCAGTTCCCCACTCTTAAAATATATCTTTTTAACAATCATTTCCTCTGGAACCTCCTCGATAGGGAAATCCCAGGGAGCGGCAATAAATAGCGAATTTGGATATTCATATCTATCTTGCTTCCAATACGGTCTTTTAATCCGAATATTCTCTGTTGTTCTTGTATCAAGATACTCCACAGGATCATATTTACAATAAAAAAGGACATATAGATGAGGGAGTCCAGTGATATCAGACTTAACCCCAAAAGACTCTGAAATAAATACGTTGTCATATTTATCCTTGTTCTCACATGCGTGAATGGCAATATCTTTATATCCATACTGCCAATATTCAGAAAAGAAGCGAGGTGAATGATTGGTATATATGTCAAAGAAATAAACAAAATTAATAAACAAAACCACTACATATAAGGCTAGCATTTTTGGCCTTTTTAGTTTCGCTGCAATAAATTCAAATCCACTTGCCATCAAAAGAGCAAAAAACGGAAACCACACTAAGGCCCTCAAAGGATGCTGTTCGTTCATCGTCAAGGAGGCCGGCAAAGGTCCAGCAAAAAACCAGAAGAGTGCAAGCTTCCTTATTTCTTTGTTTCTAGATCGAATTAAAGAATAGATACCCATTAATATAATCGGAAGATCCACAAGGAAAAGAAAACCTAGTCCAGAATATCCCGGAGGAGTAAATTGCATCCCCTTCCAAAACCAAAGCCGTAAATCAAAATAATTTAAATATTTGCCCAACCAGTGTCTAAATATTAAATAAGCATTGTTATCAAAAATCAACTCTTTAACATTTTCGTATCCTTCGATGTGTAAAATCCCCGTCAAAGATTGTTCTCTGATTATCGAGGTTGATATCGCTCTTTCTTTTATTGCAGGGGTGAAAAATGTTAAATTCAAAAACGGTATGGCGAAAACCAAAACCACTAAGGCAAAATATACAATATGTTTTTTCGTTTCAGGCTTTGTGAATTTTATTCGGTCTTTATAAATATAAAATAATACCAAAACCAATAATGGGACAAATACCCGCTCTGCATGATAACCCCATACCGCTACGCTAAAAGCTATTGCGCTACCAATTAATTGAAGTTTATTTTTATCCTTCGTCCATTTAATAAATAGCCAAACCCCAAGTGTTGTTAATATCATGGCTGTCAAGCCAGCAAAACTTCCTCTTGAAAAATGAACCCCCCATGATACTAAGGCAACCCACAAGCCCGTCATTATTGCCGATAACCAAGATAATCGCATAGAGCGGATAAAGAAAATAAACAAAATACTCGAAAGCGCAGCAATAAGGGCAACATGGAAGCGCACAGCAAATTCATTCAGACCAAATAAAGCAATTGAAGGAACAGTCAAGTAAATATCAACAGGAGGTTTGTAATCCCCAACTGATTTAAATGCGAGAGGCAACAATTCTCCAAACTCATCACGTCCTGTTTTTAGAATTGAGTAGGCATTATATCCCACAGAAACCTCGTCCATAGAAAGACTGACTGGATACTGTGACAGTTTCCAAAATCTCACAATAAGAGCAATAACAAAAACGACAATTATTGCTCCCAGTATTTTTATATTTTTCTTTTTTAACAAGTTAGCCATAATGCCCTACTTATGATAAACACACCATATATGATTAGTAATCCGATTATTAAATTCCTTTTCTTGCATTCATTAATAAGAAGCTCTATCCCCTGCGAAGCAATATAAATATAAAGCAATAGGACTGGAAAAAGAAAAACAAGATTCCTTGCCCCAGCCAAAAACCCAAAAAGAGGAAAAGCTAATAATAAGAAAAGTGGCTTAAATTCTTTTTGTTTCGCCAGTTTAATCAATCCAAAAACCCAAAAAACAAACGCAAAAAAGGGTACTGGTTCAACTCCTGGAGGTGAAAATTCTGTACCATCACCAGCTTGAAAATATATCCTTGGCGACAAGAGAGAAAGGTATTCAAAAGAGTTGTCAACCAAAACCATTGCTTTGTTGTAATATAGTCGGGAAATTAATTCTTCCTTTTCTTCGCTAAAAGCATTCCATCTCATCTCCTCAACGTATCTCAGCTTCTCATCTGAAAATATCGAAGTAACTTTGCGTTTGACATTAATAGGAAAATTTACCAGCTCTATCGAAGCGTTAATTGGTTGAAAAATTACCCACCAAAACCCTGGAGACAAAAGTAATAAAAGAAAAAAATATATTCTCTTGTGAAGGATTTCACTTATTTTTATGTGCATAAAGCTTTGTAACCGTATCTACTATATATATTGATGGTTCGTCATCTGGATAATAAAATACCATCAACGGATCTGTTACGCCGGGGAAATCCTCTGGTTTTCCAACAAAAACAGCTACCTCCTCCCTATCGGTTTCCCAATAGAAATTTTTGAAAGTGTAATTCCCCAAACTATATTCAGGAAGCTGATCGACCCAAAGCAAATTATTTTCCTTATATAACCAACCTTTCGTTGCCTCTTGATAATCAAGAGGGTCCCACTTGTTGGCATAAGCAACAAATATTTGCGGCTCTGACAATTTCTTACTTACAATTATTTTTCTATCAGGAGCAACATTTTCTGCCAGCCACTGGGTCGCCTCAAAATGGCCATATAACATTGCCTGGGCCGTCTTTTTCGGAGATTGGACAACCCAGTCTTCAATAAACATGGCAAAGAAGATTAAAACTATTGCTACATACCCTATCGTCAATTTCTTTAGTATTTCTTTGCCATACTTTTGTCTAACGGCATCATATAAGCTGATTGCTCCAAAAGCTAAAATAATCTGTATGGCTGGCAGCATAATCACCGCCCGATTACCTGCATAGCCTGGGCCTGTAGCCAAAGCTGCCGGGATTGGAGCGAGAAACAACCAAATAAGGATTATTGATAGAAACTTTTTCTCCTTAAATTTAGAAAGTGAATAGACAAACCAAGCCAGAAATGGTAATTCAAACCAATAAAGCATGCCTCGTCCGGGAATCATTCCATACGTTGCCTCGGCTGGCCCATGAGTAAATAAAAACTGCGGGGAAAAATACAGTAAATAATTACTCATAAAGCGCCTGGCTACAAACAAAACCTTGTTGTGCATAAGCCTAGCAAGGATCGGGTTCATGCCAGATAAAACGGCTGTCACTCTTTCTATTCCTGCCGCTTCCATAGCTCCCTTAAAAAGGCTAATATCTTTTACTCTCTCGCCTGCTCCTTGCAAAAAGGTATAAGACATTAAACCAAGAAAAATTCCCATTATTCCCAGTGGAATTAATAATTCTTTTTTCTTTAACTTCAATAATTCTTTTCTGAAGAAATACACCAACACCACAATCATTATTGGCGTAACAAGCTTGGCGGAATGATAAGAGAAAAGATTTAGACCTAAAATAATAGCTGACCAAATTAATTTTTTCGGTTGTTTTATCCCTTTAATGAAAAGGTATATCCCCAGTGGCATTAGTAATGTTGTTAAACTTGCTTGAAAGGCTCCTCTACTCATAAAAATATGCCAAGGAGAAATCGCCAAAAGAAAACTTGCTACAAGCGCTAATCTTTTGTCTTTTGATTTTGTTCTTTTCTTGTTTAATTTTTTAAGCTCTTTAATTAACAAATAGACAACATAGACCGCAGCCGTACCAGCAAGAGCATTGGGAAGTCGAATGGCTACTTTAGTAAGGCCCAAAGTCGCAATGAAGGGAGTGGCTATGTAGGCATACAGAGGAGGCTTATAATCACCAAAGGATTCAAGAACGAGGGGGAGAGTATGTCCCCACTGATCTTTTCCTGTTTGAATCAATGAATAAGCATCATAACCGTCAGAAGCTTCGTCCGGCGTAAAACCATAGGGGTATGTAGACAAAGAAACTACCCTCAAGAAAAACGCCAGGGCAAGAATTATAAAAATATAATACTTTTTATTCAGTAATCGGCCAATAACTTTCATATGTATTTGGTAGCAATCCTTCCTTAAATCTTAAATCTACATCCTTATTGTATTCTAATCTTTCTGGCAAGGCCATTAATATATCTCTTTCAATTAAAGGGAGAAACTCTACAAGGATGATGGCTGGCTGTTCATCCCTAAACCTAATCACTTCCACAACATTGGCATTCTTAGGCACCTGGTAACCAAAACAAACATAAAGGGTGTCTTCCTTTCCTGCAGGGGGGCACTCATAAGGCATATTAAAAATAATCTTGTCGAATTTCGTCACTCTTACCCCATTCGCAAGAGCCTGAGGAGCAAAATCTGATTTCTCTATAAACTCTTCTGGATGAACTTTGTTGTAAAAAAGGTAGGGAATATAATGACCGCCAGACATCACTATATTTGAGTAATCATCATAATTATTGTTCACTACCTCAACCATTTCTTTTAATCCCACGTCGCTATACCATGGGTGGTGATATTTCTTATGCACCAAATATTGATGAGAGAAATATAGAAAATTGAAAAAGTAGGCAACCAAAACTAGGGGTAACGCATACTTTCCCCATTTCTTTATATTGGAAATGGAATATATCCCTAAAGCAATAATAAGTGCGTATGCATAAACAAGAATAATCGCCCTTGTTGTACTTCTAGATTCAATCACCAAAGAAGCAGCAACTGGCCCAGTCAAAAGCAAAACTAAAGGAATAAGTTTCTTTTCTTTTTTAAGTAATAGAAATATAGAAAGTAATCCCAAAAGAAACAGGGGTGCTTCTATTAAATACAACAGTCCTACATCCGGAATCGAATGCCTTTCCGTTCCCGAAGTCGTTTGGACAAAAAGAAACTCGGGATCAAAATATGAGGTATATCTAGAAAAAAAACCAAGTCCAGCTGAAACAATTTTATTATGAAACGCTCTAGTTACAATCAGAGGGGTACCAGCCCTATTGTCCTCTGTAAATTGCTCTATCAACTTTGGTTTATTAAATAAAAGAGAAAAGTCTTGGGATCTTGCTCTGCTTTTGGGAGACACCAGAGACAGGGCCACCACTACTATTGATAAAACTACCAATAACAGGGCCCTAAAGCGTTGTTTCTCGGGAATCTTTTTGTACAAGACCAGAGACAAAAGAATATATACAATTGGCATATATACCCTGTATGCCTGGTATGAAAGAATCGCTAAGACATAAAATACTAAGGTTAAAATAGTGTTTTTCCTGCCTCCTTTTCTTAACCACCGCATTAGATAAATAATTGAAGTAATGGCAAAAAGCGCCCCTAAGACGTTGTTGTAGGCCACTCTTGAAAAATGAATATGTGTTGGAGCTACTGCCAAAACAAAAGCACAAAGAAGAGCAAATTTTTTCTTCTTTAAGATTTCCAAAGCCAAAAAGTAAATAGCAATAACCGACAACGCACCTGCTAGCGCCGCTACAATTCTTGTTGAAAAAGGATTTAAACCTAAAATACCAACTGGTATTGCCGCAAAATAAGAATAAAGACCGTATTTAAAGTCCCCTGCTGACTCAAAATATAAAGGGAATTTATTCCCATATTCATCGGATTGATTAACGAGAAGAGAATATCCGTAGTAACCAAGCGCCATTTCATCCTCATCAATAGCTTCCGGAACTTGTGCCAAATTCCAAACACGAAGAAAGAGTGCTAAAACGAAGATTAAACCCAAAATCCAGCGCTTCATTCTCTTGATTATAGCTTTGCGGGCTTAAAAAGTCGAAGAAACCGAGCATAGAAGTTTACGAATAAACCAAAGTTTACAAAACCCAATATTCTTGGCAATAGCCTGTCGTTGGCGGAAAGCAAATTGATTAACCACTTTATATTTGGTATCCACCAGAAATGATATAGATTAACCAAACTTAACCCTGAAACAGCCCAATACAGAGGTAGTAATTTTTTATCCATTACTACCAGTATTGTAAAAACAGGGAAAAGTGGATAAAGATATCGTTCGTGCATGTTTGTCAGTAACATAAAAGAAGAGAATGAAATAATTGCTAAAGCCCAAAAAACAGACTTATGATCTTGTTTCTTGAAAACTAGATAAATAGGATAAATTAGTGAAATACCAAATATTATTAGTCCCCACACTTGGTATGTGAGGGGTCCCCACATCAATGTGTGCGGCTGTTCATGAATTCCAGTTATAGCCGCCCAAATATTAAACGCATTAGCAGTGATTACTTGTAATTGTTCTATAAAAACCTTTTTATTATAAATCCCAATAAGCCACCCAAAAGGTTCTCCCCTGGAAAAAGGTAGGGTTAATGTCCCAATTATCAAAAGTGGTATTGCCAAAGATTTAGCAATTTCTGTCAGTTTATATTTTTGCCGCAAGGCAATAATGGCAAAAACCGGCGCAAAAATGAGAAGCGAGGCTTTTATATAAAATGACATAAGCAATGCCAATACTGCCCACATTAGTTTTTTCTCAAGAAGCAGGACGAATGCTAGTAGGGCGAAAAAATTAATAATTGCATCTGTCTGGCCCCAAACAGCTGAGTTATACCAAATAATAGGATTAAAAAGAAAAAGAGTTGCTCCAAAAATTCCAAGCTTTACTTTCTTCTTTTTTTTGAACATCCAGTAAATTAAATATGCTATTCCTAAATCTGCCAAAATTGCTGGGAGTTGAAGTAATGCTTGATATCCCCGTTCTTCAAGAAAAGTAACAATGTTTGAAGGAAATAGTGGAATACTTATATTGATTTTCCAGAAAAATGCAAAGATAGCTTGATACAACTTATATATGCCGGCAAAAATATATGCGGTTCCAGGGGGCTGATTGGGCCAAGTGAAACTCCAAACATTGGCTGTATAAAACTTCGCAGGGCCATAATCCCAAAAACGAATTCCCCAATCAACGTGATTATTAAGATCAGGATGCCAAGTTATAAACGCCAAAACAAATCTGAAAATAAATGCTAAAAGTAAAATCTTGATAATTTTTTTCTTCATTTATTCTTCTTTCTCTCTGTAGTAATTTGCGAAACTACTAACAAGGATACCATTATTATGAATGAAGTCGCACCAATTATTAAGCCGTATTTAAATGAATTCGGCTCATACCTTATCTCCAAATGATGTTCTCCGGCACCAATTGGAACAGCCATAAAGGCATAGTTCGCTCGATAAAGGGTTACTTTTTTGCCATCAACATAAGCCTTCCATCCCGGAAAGTGAGTCTGGGAAATAACAAGCAAGCTGTTTTCTTCACTTACAACGTCTGCTTTTGTTATTAGCGGGCTAAAGCTGATGCTATTAATATCAACCTCCGTAGTTAAAGGAACAATGTCGGGAACAGTTTCAAGAATCACTGTTTTCGATAAATCAGTGGAAAGTAATAAGTTTTCAAATTCTTCATCTGTTTTTGCTAAAACAAAATTCTCTACGGGGTACATCCGAGGAAAAGCTTCGGGGTTTTTTAATACCATTGTTCTTTCAAATTCAAAGAGTTTTTCCAAGTTAGACTCTTCAAATCTCCAGCTTAGATCACCATCATATTCGGGAGAAGCATTTTTCCATTTAATAACCACAATGTTTTCTATTCCGAGAAAGTCATATAAAGAAGAACTTATGTTTTCAATTTCTACATATCGACTAAAAGGGACCAGCCCTCGCCCATTCAGGAGGCTCATAAACTTGTTGTATCTTATTGGATGAATTGCATCCTGGCCAGTTGCCGAATAGACTTGATAAGGCATCCACATATTAGGAGGCAATATCGGTCCCCTCTCACGATCAAATTTCACTGAGTCTTGTTTTTGCAAATATTCAGTTAGAGGAGTGTCCGGATACAAAAGCTCAGGAGAAGAGAAAGAATTATATTTGGAGGAAAATCGGTAAAGATCAAAGAGGGTTAAGGAAAATATACCTATCAATATTAAGGTTTTCATTTCCTTGTGTTTTTTAAAAACCGTAACCAAAACAACAACACCGACAATTGAAGCAATCACCATAAATGCAGGCAGAACCAAATTTCGTAAGCTCACTTGATAACCAATGGCGGTTTGAAAAGCATATAAAGAATCTTCATTAAAAAGAGTAAGTTTTGACAGAAAATCTTTCAATGGTGTTAAAAATAAGCTGGAAATAAGAATAGGGACAATGATCAGACCAATGAGAATAATAACAGGATACTTAAGTGACTTTTTTTGTACCCTGCCTTTAATTATTCTTTCAAGAGAAATACTTGCACCCACAGCGATTGAAAAAGTTGTTATTAAAGCCAATCGCCCCATAACCGACGAAGATATTAAAACAATATTGCTATCCCCTATAAATTTAGCGATCGGATTTTTAAAGGAAAGCAGTAGGGAAATAAAAAATCCAACCCAGGAAAAAATAAGAAGCTTGTCTTTCTTTTTTCCTTTCAGCCAAAAACTTATCAAAAAAAGAAAAAGACTTGTCGCTCCTACAAAAATAACGAAATTATCATAAGAGCCAACTGTGGGCCAATAATTACGAGTAGAAGGATTGCCAAAATAATCAGGGGCAATGAAAGTAATTAAATTCTGAAGGGGTATGTATTTTACATTCGCTGCGGCTGCCACCTGGTCAACCTGTCGTATCGACAATCTTGATGCTTCAGCACCTGGCAAAAGAAGGGGTGACGCCAAGGTAACACCTAAAATAATTGAGCCAACCATATATTTAAAATCACTCGTTTTTAAAATTCTTGTTATCCAAACATATATCAGCGAGAATCCTAAAATATAAGTAGTTATTTGCGGATAGCCTGCATAAAAAGACAAAGCCAAACAAAGTGAATAAAGCAAATAATATGTTCTATTCTTTGATGCTTTTTTGAGTGCAAAAAGCATTAGAGGAAAATATAATGCCGAATGAATAAGAGTATTATATTCAACCCAAGTCATCATAAATCCAGAAAATCCCCACACCAAGCTTCCATATACCGATGCTTGGCGAGACAGTTTGTGTTCCCGCAAGAAAAGAAACATGAATATTGCCGCTAATAAAGGCTGTGCAATGACCTGTAAAGACCAGCCTATATAAAAATCGTTAACCAGCCAATAAATTATATTCAAAGGATATAGGGCGGCTGATTGAAAGTTTGCCAACAAAGATGTCCCAGAAAGAATATATGGATTCCATAAAGGCCACTCTCCACTCTTCATCAAGTTAACTGCCAACTCCCTCCAAGGATAAATGATCGAGACAATATCGGAGAAGATAGGATTTTTCACCGGAACACCAGCTGGGAACGAAGTAAGATTTAAATCCAACCATGGATAATATGTTCCAGAGATAATGTCTGCGGGGATTGGCAGCAACCCCTTAACAAAGAACTTCCAGAAAAATATAAAGGTGATGAATAAAAAAATAGCAAAAGGATAAATTTGGCCTATTTTCAATCTTCGCCAATTATTTTTCATTCTTTTGCAAACAAGTAGAATGCAGGTTCCCCAGAAGGATAAGGAATTGCCTTGATTAATTTTAATCCTGCAGGGCCCTTGCCCGGCTCTATAATTAAATTCTCTCCTATCTCAGATGCGACTGCCAAATATAGAGTTTTATCATCAATATACTGCGGCAGAGCAAATATTCCCCCGTCTTCTTCTCTAACACCAGCAAAATAATACTTATCAATAAAAGAAAGACCACCAAATCCATCTAAGTATGACTCCTCAAAAGGAAAACCTTCATGCCACTGGCTAGGAGGATATTCGTACCATCCAGCAAAAAATATCCAAACCGGTTCATTGGCCATTGATAAAATCACTTTATCGTAATCTTTATCTATTTCTTTAATGACTCCAATCGATTCCTCAAATCCCGAATGCCACCATCTTTCAGAATCCCAAGGATTATGGACCCAATATTCATGCTGATATGCTGCAAAACCAAGCACTAATAGTCCAAAGTAGCCAAGAAGGAAAAGTTTCTTAATATTTCCTTTCAACATCCTTGCTGCTTCAGCAAGTCCATAGGAAATCATAAGAACCAGAGGGGGCAATATTAATATTAAGCGAGTGGCATGCTTTCCACCGTCACGAGTAATAGCAGCCGGCAATACTCCTAGTAATAGCCAAAGGGCCACGAAGGTCTTAACTCTCTTGTCTTTGTATCTTGAAAAGAAAAACAAAAGACCAAGAAGCATCGTAATAAATTCTATACGGTAAAACTGTCCCACACCGTCGATTGAATGACGAAGATTTAGGTCACCTTTAATAAAAAGGAAATCTGTTGAAAATGACTGCAATATATTTCTAGATATATTCTCGCTCCAAAAAGTAACCTTGTTGTGGAAAAGACGATCGAAAATATTGGGACTCAGTCCATATCCAGTCTCGCCTCTCATCCGAACATCTCTTAACCGAGCTGTCCCCACTTCGGTCGGTATTGTTGGGTCAGAAAAAACGCTAATATAACCAAACCTCTGACCGCCTCCGCTAAATAGAGTAGCATAAGCTGTTATACCACCCAGCACAGCCAATGTTAGTAGTGCCTTGGTTAGCGTCTCTTTAGGGAGTTTGAAAATGTCCTTTCTCCAAAGAATCAACAAAACCAGTAAAATCGCTGGTGTAAATAATTTGGCAGTACTATATATAAGAGGCGTTGTTACTAATAAGGCTGAGGCTGCCCAAAGCCATTTACCATCTTTTGGTCCTTCCTCGCCAATAGACAATGACTTAAAGAAGAAGTAGAGCCCAAAAAGCAAAAATGTCAATAGCATAGTCACTTCAAAAGCTGCCCGACTATATTGAATGTGCCATGGTGATATGGTCAATACAAAAGCGGATAATAATGCTAATCGTTTATTTTTTGTAAGTTGTTTTACCAAAAGGTATAAGCCCAATACACCCAATATGCCGAAAAATGCAGCCGGAAGACGAACTCCCAACGGACTAATTCCATAGATTGCCACTGTCGGAACAACAGAATACAGATAAAGAGGGGTTCTCCATTCTGCCAAAGACTGGAAATGTAAAGGTAAAAAATTTCCAGAGTAGTCTTTACCTGTCTTTAAAATAGAGTAAGCATGATAACCAACATCAAGTTCGTCGCCAAAAAGCGAAACGGGAACTTCAGCGAGTTTCCATAAACGAAGAAAAGAGGCCACAAGCAAAATCGCAATTAGCAAGATTTTAAACTTGTTTTTCATGTTCTTATTTTACTAGCTTTTGCCATTTTTGTCCCAACCAGAGAATAGCTGT
>Ga0180007_10000952_pt1 | contig 42514 bp, 41 predicted proteins | sample MM_PC_MetaG_FD_121122 | JGI IMG/M metagenome (GOLD analysis project Ga0180007, IMG submission 121122) | Groundwater microbial communities from the Aspo Hard Rock Laboratory (HRL) deep subsurface site, Sweden - MM_PC_MetaG | ecosystem: Environmental > Aquatic > Deep subsurface > Groundwater... | reverse complement strand
GGGAAGATAGGCTTCCAGTTTATCTTATAGAATATATTTGGAGATTTAATAATCGAAAATTGGATATCAATACTAAAGTAAATAAACTGTTAAATTTGGTGGCTAAATTTTGACATTACCCTAGATTATTAGATTTTGGCTTACTTTGCAATAATAAGGGGACCGGTATTTCGGTAAAGTATAAGATAAGTTACGGCTATATACATTGAATTAGTATTAACCTGACTGTAGGTTGTTTCTAAATTGTTTATGTTTATTGTTTATTTACTTTTAGATCCAATAACTGTAAAATTAAGGTTAGTTTCTGTAAATTTATTACTAATTTATAACTTTTAGAGAATCAGTAATGGACCTAAACCAAAAAGATCCCAATGTGATGACATTTATGATGCAAATGATACAGGAGAAGCATGGTGATTCTGTTGACAGCAAATTCTTAGAGGAAGAGGCAACAAAACTATACGACGAGTTTGGAGACAGACTGGTGGGCTATTTTGAGCCAATGCTTACAGATGAACAGAAGGGTCAATTTGATGAGCTTGTGACACAGGGTTCTGACCAAGATAAACTTCTGGAGTTTTTGGTTGGTTCAATTGACAACCTGGAACAGAGAATTTTGGATACTTTGAACCAGTTTAAGTCTGAGTATATGGGTAGGTCTTCGGCCTAATTTCTTCTTGAAACTATTTTTTACGTAGATTTATATGCGAGCTCCTGGTATGCAACAATTTGAACGTGCTGCAGATCAAATAAAAACTCAAGCACGAGAGAAGCAGGATCAAGTCAGGGAAAGTGTGAGTAAGACTGATCAAGGGATCGAGCAGATTTCGAAGCAGCTGAATTCATATAGATCTGCTAAAAAGAAAATTCAGGGTGCGATATCTCAACTTCAGGCTCAAGCTCAGCAAAACCCCCAGCTTCAAAATCACCCGATGTATCAAAAGAGAATGCAAGCTTATAAAGAGCAGTTATCGAAGTTAAATGCTGCAATTAGCAAAGCCGAAAGCCAGTTGGAGATGTTGAGAGGGAGAAAGGGTTATCTTCGTAGTGCATTGATTAAAATTGCGGGACAAGCCTCTTCGCAGCTTTCAATGATAAGGAAAAGACAGCAGGCTACGAAGCAGCAGCAACAAGCTGCTCAGGATCAACAAAAGAGAAAAGCTGCAAAAGGAGAAACAGGGAAAGTGCGAGGCTAGTTTTTTCTTCATTATGATTATTTTTCCAGAACTTATTATAGGTCACGAGATTTTTTGTATTTGCTTAGGGAGTGTCGTTTCGATTTTATCCAGGTTCAATAGTAGGAGTTACATTTAAGAATATGCTTGCTGATTGTTAGCCAAATTGAGTATAATTACACATTCTAGGTGGTTTCATTCAATACAAGTACTTGTCCTGTTATTTGAAAATTAATGAAAGCCAATGTATTATAGTTTGACATTGGATGTGTGTTGTCTGTACTTTAAATCCTATTTTATAGCCGGAGTGGCGGAACCCTGTAAAAATCTCGTCTAATTCGATTTCACAGGGAAAGTTGGCAGTGCTATAAAGCCGAGATGGTGGAACTGGTAGACACGCGGGTCTCAAAAACCCGTCTCCTTTACCGGAGGTGCGAGTTCGATTCTCGCTCTCGGCATTAACAATTATGAGAAATTATTTTAGATCATAAGTTCGCAATTTATGGCTGGGGATCTTCATAGTACACAACTTAAAAAGGGTGCTGTTTTCAAAGACAGCAAAAATGTTTATATAGTCTTGGATTATAAACATATAAAGAAGGGAAGAGGTCTAGCGGTAGTACGAGTTAAGGTGAAAGATGTGGAGGGTGGGTCGATTATCGAAAAGACTTTTAGTAGCAATGAAAAGGTAGCATCAGTTACTCTTGTTCACAAATCAGCGCAATATCTCTACTCCGACGCTGAATTCTGTTACTTTATGGACGGCAAGGACTACTCGCAATTCCAGGTCGAAAAGGCAAACATAGATTGGCAGAAAAATTTCTTGGTTGAGGGCGGTAAGATAGATGTCCTATGGTTGGGGGAAAAAGTTGTTGGAGTCGAAATACCAAAAAAGGTTTCTCTTAAGATTAAGTACACGGAGCCCGCTGTAGCTGGTAATACAGTAGGGTCTGCCTATAAAGAAGCAGAGCTTGAAACTGATTTTAAAATTCAGGTGCCTTTGTTCATAAAGATTGGTGATGTTGTCCAAATTAATACAGAAAGAGGAACATATTGTTCAAAGGATTGATTCTTTGTTTGAGATCATTAAACTTAAGTTGGTTCTTTTCGTTAACATTAGCTAAATTTTTATATTAAAGTAATGTGGGATTTTTTACTTGACCTTATCAAGGTAAACGAAGATGTTAATTATTCCTTTATTATATCTTTATTTGTAGGATACTTCTTTATCATATGGTTTATCATTTCTCTTTGGGTGTTCTTTGATGCAAAAAAAAGACATAGTTCTGTTGTTCTTTGCATTCTGTATTGGTTCTTTGTTTTTGTATTTGGTCCACCAGCGCTTGTTTTCTATATAATGATTAGGCCTGAGCATACTCTGGAAGAAAACTATTACATGAATCTTGCGTTGAGTGGAGAGAAAAGTGTTCGTCCTATTTATTTCGATGGCAACAAAGGTTTTGATATTTCGATAAACCTGTCGGTTCAGCCAAAAGAAGCAGAGGATTCTGAGCATAAGATGTATATGAATGTAGAATGGTTTCCAAATGATCAAAAGGGAGCTGAGCTAGGAAAACCAAGAAAGAGAGGAGAGAGTATACGTATAATCAAGAAAGGGTTTGTAACGTTTGTAAATAAAATTAAAGAGCTCCCGACAAAGAAAAGTAAGTCTAAAAAGGAAAATAAGCCTAAAGAAAAGGATACTGATAAGCTGAGTAAAGAAAGTACTAAAAGCAAGGGAAAGAATAAGTCGAAGCGCAATAAAACTTCAGTTAAAGAATCAAAGAAGAAATCTTAATGTAAGGATTCCACTAAACATATGATTAATCAGATTTCTCGTTTAAAGCGGATAGTTCTTCACAACAAGAACTTTTTCTATTTATGGCTTGCTCAGATATTTACCCAAAGTGCTGTCAGTATTATCACTATAAATATGGGGATTCTTTCACATGAAGGAATTATATCAAGTTCAATGAAGGATTCTGCTGTAAGTATTGGCATTCTTGTTAATTTGTCGACACTTCCGGGGTTACTTGTTGCTCCGCTAGCTGGAGTCTTTGCTGATTGGTTTCCCAAAAGAAAGATCATGATTATCTCGAATCTCTTGCGTTTTGGAATCCTAATAATTTTTCTTGCAACAAGAGGATGGGAAAGGGTTCTTGATTCATATATCTTAATTTTTGTTCTTTCTGTAGTATTACAGTTCTTTATTCCTGCAGAGGGAGGTCTAATCCCGAGACTTGTCAAGAAAAAGTATATCCTTCTTGCGAACTCTTTGTTCTCGATAACCGTGTATTCGAGTCTCGCTTTCGGAGTGACAATTTCCGGGGTCATTCTTAGTATCTTTGGGATAAAAAACATGTTTATTCTCTGTACAATATTTATTGTTATAAGCACCTGGCTTCTTCTGAAAATACATATTTATGAACCAAGAAAAAGCAAGCGTTCGATAAACTACTTGTTAGGATTTTTCTCAAATCTTATCAAGGATGTCGGAAGCGGCATAAAATATTCTTTTGGGAAAAGTAAGCTGCGCTTTGCATTATTCCATCTCTTGCTTCTCCAGATAGTTGCCTTGACACTTGTCACGATAATTTTCAGAATTGGAAGTGAGATATATGGTGTCTCCCCCCGGACTGCCGGAATAGTTGTATTTGTGCCTCTAATAGTGGGATTACTTCTAGGGCTTGCCACCTTGAATATTTTTGGAAGGAATAAAAGCAGAGTAAAACTTATATGGCTTGGGACAATTTTCAGTTCATTTGCTTTTGGACTTATGGCTGTAATTGCACTAGCAGATGATTTCCTTGAGAAATATCTTCTTAGTCAGATAATCGCGACAATTAGCCTTGTTGCGGTTGGTATCTGTGTACCGTTTCTATTGATACCTGGGCAAACACTTCTATATGAAAATACCGAGAAAAGTTTTCGTGGACGAGTCCTTGGAATTTGGCAAGCGCTAACTTCCTCTCTTGCATCAGTTGTTGCAATTTTTATCGGATTTTTAACTGATCGAGTTGGAGACGTATTTATTGCTATAATTTTGATAGTGATTGCTGATATAATATATTCGATAGTTATTTACTGGCTGCAAAAAAAGCATAAAATATGATAGCAATAGGTATGCTTAAAATTCACCTCTATCTACTTTTTCTTGTTTTGAATGCACTGCTTGTGGGTTTTGTCTTGTGGAGGTATAGAAAGAATCTAGGTATTCACAGAGAAAGAATATTTGATTTTGTGTTCGTTTATGTCATTGTCAGTATTCTGTTTGGCAGATTTATATATGTGATTCAAAATTGGTCAGAGTTTGGAAATCTTTCCTGGTCAATTTGTCCGTTTTATTTCTTGCCGGGAGCAGAAAGAGTCTGGTTTATACAGATGCCCTATGCCCTAATAAAGTTTTGGGATCAAGGGGTTGATTATAGTGGTATTCTGTTTGGCGGAGTCTTCATAACGTTCTTTTTTTATATTACTAAACGTTTTGGAAAGAAAAATCTCTGGCATGTAATAAAAGGACTGTGTTTGGGACAAATAATACAGTTGATTGGTTACCTGTATGAAGGAGTTTACTATGGAAAGAAAACGAATCTTATCTTTGGAATAAAATATACGGGTGTAGATGATGTTACAAGGTTTCCGCTGCAGTTGCTTGAAATAGCAGTTCTGCTTGTTTTCTTGGCAATTCTCCCCACTTTAAAGCGAAAAGATAAATCTTTGAGCGTAGGAATTTATCTTTTTATCTTTGGTTGGCTGGAGATTTTTGTATACTTTCTCAAGGAAAGAATATCTTCTGAAGGAATAGGTGTTGGTTTGGTCCAGATTTTATACCTCGTTTTTGTCTTTATTGGAATATTTATCACGGTCTTCTCGCTTCAGCAGTCAAAGCCGGTTCCAGTGTCCGAACAAGGAGTTGATTTTGTCCCGACAGCAACAAGGGAATCTAGAATTTTGCCGTCAGACAAGCGCTCTGTAGCCCGTACATATCAGGAATCTTTCTCTTCATACAGGAAGCCTCAGAGCAAGTTTCTTTCCTGGGTTAGAAGAAAGATTAGCAGGAAGGTTAGAGGTACGGGTTAAATGTTGTTGAAAAGTAAATTTAATTCAGGAATTTCAATAGTTTCTGATAAAGCAAATATGTAGAGATTCCTTTAAAGTATAACGTTAAGTTTGGTCTGCTTAACAAAAAGCGTATCTTTTGACTTAACTTATTCATTTTCTACTTCTCAAAAATGCAAATCAAGATAGATAAAACAAATGAGGGGAAGAGACTTGACGTGTTCTTAACGGAGAAGATTGAAGACAAGACAAGGAGTCAGATTCAACGGCTCATACGAAGTGGGGATGTACTGATAGGTGGAGATAAGGTAACAAAGTGTGGGATACATCTCAAAAAAGGTGAACTGATCAATGTAAGTCAAATGCCACCTGAACAGACAAAAAGAATTCTTCCTAAAAAGATGAATATCCAGATATTGTATAAGGGGTTTGGGCTTTTAGTCGTGAATAAACTGCAGGGAGTTTCAGTACATCCCGGGAGCGGGGATGCAGAAGACACACTATTAAACGGTTTGATTTACAAATATAAGGAACTTCTAAATGTTGGGAGCGAACTGAGGTTTGGCCTAATAAATAGGATAGATAAAGATACTTCCGGGATTGTCTTGGTGGCGTTAAATACAAGAGCCCTTTGGTACTATTCAAGGCAGTTTGAAGAGCGAGAGGTCAAGAAGTATTATCTTACTGTTGTTAGCGGGGATATCGGACACTTATTCGGACAGCGACAAAATATCGTTATTACAAGTTATATTGGAAGAAATTCCAAAAACAGAAAGAAAATGACCGAGGTGAATAAGTTGAGGGGAAGACTAGCAACCACAGAGTGCTCTTTTCTAGGGTCCTTTATAAATGATAGACTAGGCAAGTATTCAATAGTACTAGCACGGCCGATTACGGGAAGAACTCACCAAATAAGGGTTCATTTGAATGGGAAAGGGTTTCCTATTGTTGGTGACAAGAAATATGGTGGTGTTGTGTACGAGAGAATGATGCTTCATTCTCTCGCGATAAAACTCAAAATGACGAACAATGCAGTAAAATGCTTTAGGACTGAAATACCAGGATCATTTTTACAATTGTTTGACAGCCGAGAACTTGTATCCCGTATATTTAAGATAGTTGGGAAGTAATTTGCAAAATCCATTAAGAATTTTAAAAAGGAAATTAAGGAAACGAAAGGTTAGAAAGAAAGGATTCCGGGCAAACACTCTACGTTTGGGAAGAAGAGATTCTGTTCGGAATAGCTCAAGGAAAAATGGCTATCTGAATATTCTTCCTGTTCTTGGGGTCATTATCCTTATCATAGGAATAGTTGGCTGGATTGCAGTCTCAATATTCAAGCTCTACAGCTTTGAGGTGAACAGAGCTTATAGGGATGAAAGAGTCATTGAGAAAGAATGGAAAGGAGAATCCCGATTAAACATACTTTTTGTAGGTTTGGATAGCAGAGAAGGGGAATATGCTTATGTCGATGCAATTATCTTAGTAATGCTTGATCCTGATTCAAAAACAGTTGGAATTTTTAATATTAATCCTGATACCAGTGTATATGTTTCTGAGTACGATGTTGAGGAGAAGTTACGAAATCTATACAACAGGGGAGTAATAGATCAAGAATCTATTCCGATCCTACTGCTCGAGGATAAAGTTGAAAAGCTTTTTTCCATTAATATCGACCGGTATGTTCTCATGAGGGAGGAAGGGCTGGTTGAGATGGTGGATTCTCTTGGAGCTATCTATGTAAACAATGAGGTGAAATTAATAGATCTAGATGCTGGACAAGGCGGAATTGATATTCTCCCAGGAAGCCAGCGTCTGGAAGGGAACGATTACTGGGGGTATGTTTCTGCTGATGCCTTGGGAGTAGAACAAAAATACATTCGGCAAAATGAAGCTTTAGAGAGCTTGCTGCAGAGATCTGTAAACTATGCAGTCTTCTTTAAAATTCCGCGGATTGTCGATACATTTAGTCGTACTGTCAGGACTGACTTGAGCAGACCTGAGCTGCTACGTTTGGCACTGACGATGAATAGAGCTAATGATGTAAAGTCTGGGTTTACAAAAGAATCTGCTTTTGAGAAGGTCAAATTGGATGAAGGAATCAGGCTTGTTCCGATTCTTGAAGAAATTGATCAAGATATCCAGAAAGTCTTTGTTGATCCTAGAATTAGCAAAGAACAGGCGAGAGTTGAGGTATTCAATTCGACAAATATAATTGGTTTGGGAGCATTTCGAGCTCGGTGGTTACGAAATATAGGAGTTGACGTTATAAGAGTAGGGGATACGGCCCAAAGTTTCGAAGAATCAGTAATCTACTCTAAAGATCCTGAAGCATTTAAGTATACTATAAATGGAATTAAGAAATCATTTGATGAGGAACCCGAGGTAGTTAAGGGAGAGCCGTCTGATATAATTTCTACAGGAGATGTAATTCTTATTATTGGAGGAAATGCGGAGGAGAACTAATTTGATTTGAGTGATCTGTAATAATGAACATTGCTACTTACATAGAGCAAATAGCCGAGGTCCTAGGGTATGTTTTTTCAGATGTTGATAGAGAGTATCTATCAAGATATTCAAACTATATTGTTATTGCGATAGGAGCTCTTACGACTATATTCATAATTACAAGGATTGTAGCAAAAATGAAATCGGTATCCGAATATATCGATAACGGTGTGGCTCTTTATATGAAATTAACTGATGAGGTAAATGTCTTAAATAAGCTCATAAAAACTATCATTCCTGAGCTTTATCTCTTAGCATATGAAAACTATGGAAGAAAAGAGTACTTTTCTCTTGAAATTCTTTTAAATCAGAACGTTGATAGATTTACGCTTTTTCTACCCAGCAAGATGTACCAAATTTGGGCTTCAAGAGCAAAATCTTTAGGTTTTCAAATTGTTACGGGGGAAAGGGAAAAATTTATCGAGAGTATGAATCCGGAGAATTTCTGTACAACCCTCGAACTTGCTCGGGACTATGTCTACTCTTTAGACCTAGAGGGTAAATCAAGAATTTCGGATTTTATCAAGCCTGCAGAGTCAATTTTTTTTCAATTGGTTTGTCGGCCACAAGGTGATAAGTGGAAGAAGAAACTTCAGATTGGACTTGAAAAGCTGAAGAAAGGGAGACCTTTTGACTTAGATAAGAAAGAGGGGCTTTTTGGAGGCTTAGTTTTCAACTTTTTTAATATCTTGGCTAGTATGATTACGTTTTTAGTTCACGGATCAGGTCCAACGCAAAAAGAAGAAATTGAGAATGTAAGCAAGAATAGTAAACATAAAATACAGATAATAAATCGTAAATTAAGTGATTATGGTTTTGAAGTACAATGTCGTCTGGTAATATCAGGAGATGACGAAGAACGTACATACTTTTTGGTTGAGAGATTGATGGATATATACAGTTCTGAGGGACAGAGTGATAGTAACTTCTTTGTCCCAGATAGATTACAAGCGAAATTGACGACCACCTTCAAGAACGATCTTATCCTTGCAAATATTGATAAATCCTCAGTAGACATCTTAAACGAAAGAGAAATTAACCGGGTTCTTGAGCATTTTATCTGAGGGGAATCACACGAATGTATCCTTCCCTCGATTTTTCTTTATGCTATAATTCAAGTATGTAAAGTAATATTTAGTGTTTTGGTGATATGTCAGGACATTCCAAGTGGAAAAAAATTAAAAGGCAAAAGAGTACAGCTGACCTAAAAAAGGGCAACTTGTTTACTAAATTGGGACAAGCAATAACGCTTGCAGTAAGAGAAGGCGGTGGGGGTGAGGAAGATACGAACTTTATGCTTCGGATGGCTATAAGCAAGGCGAAAGAGGCTAATGTTCCCAAGGACACTATTGCACGTGCAATAAATAGAGGTTTAGGGAAAAGTGAATCTGGAACTACTTTAGAACAGGTAACCTATGAGGTTGTGGGAGCAGAGGGAATAACGTTGCTTATTGATTGTGTAACGGATAATAAAAACAGAACAATAAGTGATATTCGAAGAGTGCTGTCAAATTCGGATTTTAGTATGGGTGGAGGGAGCCTGGCCTGGCAATTTGATTCAAAGGGAATTATTATATTGGAAGCAAGGAAGGGTAGAGAACCAATAAAAGAGGAAGAAATGATATTGGCAATAATGGAAATATCAGGTGTGGAGGATGTTCATACTCAAATAGGAGAGAATAATGAGAGTTTAATTGCCGTATTTACACAGAGGGAGTGTTTTAAGGAAGTTTTTCAGGGTATAAAAGAGCAGGAATACGAGGTTTTGGAGGCATATATGGGAAAAAAGGCAAAGAATTTCTTGACAGTTAAAGATTCGCTGAAGTTACGGGTAAATGATTTAAAGAACAAGCTATTGGATTTGGAAGATGTAGAAAACGTCTGGACAAATATCGATTTACAATAGATGTTATAGATGTTATAGATGGATACAACAGTTTTGGGAGTGGATTGCGGTCTTGCTACAACTGGATGGTCAGTTGTTAGTAAAAGAAAAAATAGATTTTGTGTCTTAGGGTATGGAGTTATCAAGACCAAGTCTAAAGAAGAGCTCGGTGTGCGTATGCAGAAAATTTATAAATCTTTAAGGAGTGTTATCGGTGAATTTAAACCCAAGAGTGCAGGGGTCGAAAGCTTGTTTTATTTTAAGAATAAAAAAACTGTTATGACAGTGGGGCAGGCAAGGGGAGTGATTTTATTAGCAGTGGCTGATGAGAAATTACGTGTGTATGACTATACTCCCTTGCAGGTTAAACAAGCTGTAACGGGGTATGGGAAGGCAACCAAAAACCAAGTACAGCTTATGGTAAAGACCATACTTGGACTTAAGGAGAGTCCGAAACCGGATGACGCTGCCGATGCCTTGGCAGTCGCGATTTGTCATCTCAATTCAAATTTAAAGTTGCTACCATAAATGATTGGCTACATAGAGGGGAAAATAAGATATATAAATGATAACAGTATTATTGTTGTATGCGGCGGTGTCGGTTACAAAATAGAACTGGGTGATTCTTCGAAAGATTTAAAGAAAGATGTTGAAGCATCTTTCTTTATTCATACACATCAAAGGGAGAATGAACTTAGTCTTTTTGGATTTAGAACGAGAGAAGAGCTAGAAATGTTTGAGCTTTTGATCGATGTGAGTGGAATTGGTCCTAAAGGTGCACTTCAACTGGTTACCGATATTGGTGTTCCACATCTAGTTAAAGCAATCCTGGAAAGTGATGCTGAAGGTTTGAAAGTCCCGGGTATTGGGAGGAAAACAGCTGAAAAAGTGATTTTAGAGCTTCGTGATAAGGTAGAGAAGGGGAGGTTTTCAAGCTTTGAAAGTAAAGCCAGTGGGAAAGATTCAAGACGAAAACTGGAAGAAGTAGCAGATGCTCTGAGGGCATTGGGATACACTTCCAGGCATGTAAGTAGTGTAGTTCCTGAACTCAAGCGGGTTGCTGGGTGGGAAAAGCTGTCGTTGCAGGCGCTAATAAAAATAATGCTGGAAAAAATCAATAAATGAAAAGAAAAGATACTCCAAAAGAAGAAAATAGTCTGGATTTAGTTAGGTCTCTCCGCCCGCGAAAGTTTTCAGAAATGATTGGAAGAGTGAAGGAGATTAAGAATTTGGGTATTATGCTGGAAGCAGCTGAGAAGAGAGGAGAAGCCCTGGACCATATTTTATTTTATGGTCCGCCGGGTCTTGGAAAAACAACACTTGCAAATGTTGTCTCAAATGAGCTCGAGGTTGAAATGCATGTAACTTCTGGGCCTGCAATTGAGAGACAGGGAGATCTAGTCTCAATTCTCACAAATATCTCTAAAAGAGGCATTCTTTTTATTGACGAAATTCATAGGCTACACAGATCTATCGAAGAAATTCTTTATTCTGCAATGGAAGATAAGGTAATAGACATTATCATAGGGAAAGGGCCCTCTGCGAGAACTTTGAGACTTGACCTTGAGGATTTCTCACTTATTGGAGCGACCACTAGAATAGGACTGCTCAGCTCTCCTCTAAGAAGTCGATTTGGCGCAAGCTTCAGGCTTGATTATTATTCTTCTGAGGAACTCGCGACAATGGTTATGCATGCTGCAAAGTCACTTCAAGTTAGAATAGATCAATCCGGCGCAAGAGAGATAGCTAAAAGATCCCGTGGAACAGCCCGAACTGCAATTCAGCATCTGAAACGTGTTAGAGATTACGTTCAGGTTTTGAATAAGCAAGGCATCACAAAATCAATTGTTGAGAAGGTTCTGGAGATGCATGAAATAGATAATTTGGGTCTGGACTATATAGATAGACGTATCCTGGATCTTATTGTCAAGGATTTTGAAGGTGGTCCTGTTGGTTTGTCCACCATTTCAGCGGCATTATCTGAAGAGGTCGAAACAATTGCAGATGTATACGAACCTTATCTTATTCAGGCAGGGTTTCTAAAGAGAACCCCACGTGGTAGAATGGCAACACAGAAGGCTTTTAAACATATGGGATACAGCAGGAGAAAGGCTGTTTCACAAGCTAAATTGTTTTGTAGACATTCATGAAACTGCGATCAAAGGCAATCAGTTTGTCAGTCGCGTTTGTACTTGTTTTTTTTGTAACGCGCTTTTTAGATTTAGAGAAATTTTTTGGAGTAAACAATGAAATTCTTCGTGCTCTCATTGTTTCACTGGTATTTTTCGCAGGGCTTTCTTGGGTGCTCAATTTTAAGGTAAAAGGAATTCGCGTATTTACTATACTAGGTCATAGTGCATTTATAGTTTTTATTCAAACATTATTTCTTGAGCTGATTGTATTTCAAGATGCTAGTAGAATTAGTGAAAAGACTATCTCGCTATTGATCTTGTTTTTCTGGGGTGTTGTAATCTATTTTCTCGTACTTACGGTAAATATACTAAATGTGTCATTTATTTCTCAGATACCGCTTGGACAAGCTGCAAAAGCCTCAAGTTTTGTCTATTATCTATTCACTGCTTATTTTGCGTTTCTGTTAGTTTTAAGGTCAGGGGCTCCCCTACATATGAAGTTACTACTTTTTGTTGTCGTTATAGTAATAAATACAGTAACAACTTTTTGGTTTAAAAAGGAATCGAATAAACAACTACTTACAGAGAGTGGGGCAGTGATATTTTTCATGATTACTGTTTTCGTTCTGATGATGATTTGGCCTTTGCCTGTGGAATTAGCCTCAATGTTTCTCATAATCATATATTACATACTTATTGGATTAGGATTAGAAGAGCGTGAAACAACATCGCTTCTTATACGTGTCGAGTACTTTGTCATTCTAATTTTTGCCGTGATATTTCTCCTAAAGCTCTCTATCTGGGGCATAAACGGTACAATAGTCTAATATTTCCCCATCTCTTCAATATCAAACTTAAAATACGAAATTTATTCTATATGTATTTCAAAAACAGCTTTTAAAAAGGCAGACAGTGCAAATTTTTTTTAGAAAAGAAGATATGTATGACGTGATAGATTTCTTAGAATTATTTTCGGTTCGTATAATTTATAAAGTATATATATATGTATATTTCAAAAATGAGAGTAATAGATGGAGTAGGGGAAAGAGTAAATATTTGAAGGGGAATATACTATAAGATATAAAACTATAGGGTGTATAAGATGGCTTTATAAATAATAGGTAGATAGGTTAAGAAATTGACTCCCAGTAAAAACAAACAGAGAGAGGTATCATTAGTATGCTCTATCGAGTATATATGTCAAAAAGTTTCATAAAAGAATGTTTCATAGAACGATACGATTGTGGATAAGTTGGGAATAGAAAGAGAAGTAGAAATTGTCATGAATGCGTAATATAAGTGAACGAAAGCAAAAAGGGACTTGTTGGAATTGTAAGAAAAAGTATAAACACTTTTAAGTATGTCGCAATATCGGAACATACTTCCCTATCCTTAGAAGTATCACTAATTGTGACTATTACCTTATTGCGTATAATTACCCTTATACGTAATAAGATGGTGTAGAATCGAACGTAGGGTTCAAAATTCCGAGTTTTATTTTTTGATTTCAACATGTGTTTTTCGTCATTTTTATCGGATACATTTTATGCTGAAATACTACTTCACCGAAAAGCTTCCTTTTTTGATATTCCGATCGTGTTAGAATCGTTAGTGGGTAGTAACCCACTATTTGATTCTATAATTATAAAAAAATTGAGATTACAAGTATCTGCAGAAATCTTATATAATATATCAAGGTGATAATATCATTGATTTTAGTATGACAAAGAAACTTTTGCCCTATATGGATGAATATCTCCTTGAGCTGTCAAATAATAATTACAGCCTAGAGACGATCAAAAATTATGAGAGAGATCTTCTTGTTTTTATGGAGTTTCTGGCTATAAAAGACATAGCTTTTAAGAAAATTACCAAGAAAACCATCACTTTATATAAGGGATTTCTGAAAAGTGAAAATTATTTTCGTTTTCTAGAGGAAATTGGAGAAAAAGCCCAGGATGACGAGGATATCTCAAAAACGTGCTCAAAGGGGTCTAGAACTCGCGGTAGCGGTTCTAGTGGACTATCATCTCGTTCGATAAATCGAATGTTGTCGGCGTTACGGTCTTTTTTGAGGTTCTTGATAGATTTTGATTACCGAGCACCTCTAGCACCAGATGCTATAAAACTTTTGAAAACTGAACGCAAGGAAGCTAGAGTCCCGGAGTTTGAAGATCTCGTAAAACTGGTTGAATATCCCAGCAGTTTTGAAAAGAATAAATTTGTTGCTAGAAGAAACCGAGCAATACTAGAATTGCTTTTTTCCTCAGGCATGCGTATATCTGAGCTTGTAAATCTAAATCTTAAAGATGTAGACTTGACGTCAGATAGAAGGAAAATAAGAATGGGAAAACTTTACATACTTGGCAAAGGGAAAAAACAAAGATTTGTGTATCTAACCGAAAGATGTAAAGGTCATCTGGAAGAATATCTCAGGACTCGATCTGATCAATATGAGGCTTTGTTTATTCCTACAAAGGGTAAGAGAATGAATAAAGGACTGGCAAATATGAGAATTTCGGCTCGACACGTACAAAATAGAATAGCTCTGTATAGGAAATTGTTAGGAATCGTTGTTCCTGTAAGTCCGCACAGTCTGCGTCATGGATTTGCAACTTATCTTGCAGAAAAAGGCGCTAGCCCCGTAGCAATTCAGCGTCTGCTAGGTCATGAATCGCTTCAAACAACGACCCGCTATGTTCATGCTTCGGATAGATTTGCCGAGAAGACACACAGGAAATACCATCCGCTGAGTAAGTAACCATGTAACTAGGTAATAAGTAATTAGGTAACTGAAATACTATGTTGTTTTAGTGCGGTATTGTTTTTGGGCTTTGTGAGGGACCTATCAACTGGAATAGCTTAGTTTCACAACGTGAAACTAATTATTTCTTTGTGGCTAGGTTTTGTTTAAATTATGAAGTATTCGTGAACTCTATTCTAGAGATTTGATTTTGTAGTGGGTTTCTCCTCTTGGAGTTTTTACGATAATCTGCTCCCCTACCCTCTTTCCCAGCACTGCTTTTCCGATAGGAGAGTCGATAGAAATTTGTGTTTCATCAGCGGAAATCGCCTGTTCCACAAGCTTAAACTTTATTTTAGATTTTGAATTTACCAGTAGGATTTCGCTTCCTATCTCAGCTTTAGTAAAAGTTCTCCCTTCTCGGTTTTGCAGTTTTTCTTGGTTTATCAACTGCAGCTCTAGGTGACTCATATGCTTTTCGATGAGGTCTCTTTCGTCAATTAGTTGATGATACTCCAAAATTCCCTCATCGTTTGTAGAACTCCTGCGGGTTTCTTCAAGCTGGTCAGTTAGCTGATCAAACTTTTCCTTTAGGCAAAGGAGTCTCTTTTCCAGATTCTTTATGTTTTTACACTTTCTGTTTTTTGGCATAGCAATATCATAACTTAATAATATAACGCGGTCTGTTATAAATTATGACAAATTTATATAGACTGTATATTCTTAGATAAATTTCTCGATGATGTAAGGTATTTCACCTTTTGGCAGGGAAACCTTGATCTCGTCTCCGATTTTCTTGCCTTCGATAGCCTTGCCTATAGGTGACTCAGCCGTCACGTGGCCTTCGGAGGGGTTGGCATCATCTACCGATACAAGGCACACTTCAAGTGAACCGGTATGGTTTTGAAGCCTAACACACTTTCCGACTTCAATAGTGTCAGTTTGTTTTTTGGGACTTAGAAATTTTTCTCTCCCTATGATTCTTTTCTTTACAAGGTCGATTTGCTTCTTGACGAATTGTCTTTCGGTAAGAAGCTCTTGATAGCTCCAGGTTTCATCTGAGATCATACCTGATAGTCTCTCTTGTTCCAATTGATTTGTGAGATCTTCGTACTTTTCCTGAAGACATGCAAGCCTCTCTTCTAGATCCTTTATATCTCCGCAGTTTTTGTTTTTCATATTTAAATTTATAAAATAATATTTTTGAATCCGTGTGAACTATAGCAAGGTGGAAAGTTTTTTGCTTGATTTTTATATATTATTATTCTGACATATTGTCAAGTTAAATTGAGCAAGAAAACGCCCTTGATACGGGGCTAATCCATGCGTAGCATAATCCTGACAGGAAATGGCAGGTAGATAAATAAAAGTTAAAAATTCTCTTTATCAGAAAAAGAAGGGCTGGTCTTATTTCAGGGCAACATATTGGTCAGAAAATTCTGGATGAACCTTTTTTAGAAGAATGATAGTTCTATCGACCCAGGATTGAGGAGGTAAACCAAAGGTGTGATTTCCTCCGTTTGCAAGACTAATACGTTTCGATATATTGAGCAATCGCTCCGGAGTTAATTTGTCTAATCGGATTTGTGAAGATAGGTATCTAATAATGAGTGATTCAAGGTTTGGACCAGCAGCACTAGCGATGATGATCAAGCTAGCAATAGCTGTATCTCTGAGTAATCCTTCTTTTACACCTTTTGTTCTTTGCACAGAACGTTGTGCTAAATCCAATATTATAAGGACAGCTTGATCCGAAGTATCCCCGAATTCTGCTAATCTTTTGCTTATTTGAGCTTGTAAGTCGTCCGTTATAACCCTCCTTTTGGGGTCTTCTTCATAGAAATATTCCTTGATCGCTGCTACTAACCTTCTTCTTGTTGCCTTGCTTAAATGTTGGAGTACAACATTTAAGTCTTGAGGAGCAAGTTTTGCCTTCAGGATAGTTGAACTGACTTGAGGTGCAACTTTTACGAGGTTTTTAACAATTAAATCTTGCAACAAATCAAGTATCCAGCGGTTTCCTTGATCACTACAGTAGTCAGCAAGATTTTGACACAAGCCTATTGCAGTCTCTTGTGTTATATGGGTAAAGTATGGAGACCAAGCGGCAATTTCTTCTAGCAATGACCTCAAAGAAATCGAAACTCTAATTTCTAGAGGTGATCCGAATGAAGGGAAATTTGATCCCAAGTGCATACAACTATAGGGTATAATTTGAGGGATAAGGGCCATATGTTTTGGACTCAAGATTATCCTATCTCTTGGGCTAGGGATTCCCCTTGATGTTCTAGTTGCCCAATTACCATTTGGTGCTCCTAGCGTTGCATATAAATGGTAAGCCAATACACCCAGAAGGCGATATTCTTCTTGTAATATATCTCTGGGAAAAGGCTCTTTTATTGGTCCAAGTCTAAGCAGTGATCTTGTCAATGAGGTTGGTTCTGGATATAGGCTTTGGAGAGAATCTGTTTTTTTCCTGAATAACGCGGCATAAAGTGTATCAGCAACTGTCCCTCCATATAGTGTTCCTGTTATAAGATCCATTTGAGGACCAGGATAATTCATATCTAACCCTTTTCCATTTAGTACAACAGTCGTTTCTGGAATTCCAGGTCCATCTCCCAATAGAGATCTTTTAACTGGAGAAAAACCTGCTTGAGCAGAAAACATAGTTACAGTTGTTGCTTCCAGATCTCTTCCGCTCGGAAACCCTTCCTTTCGTCGGTTGTGATTTATATGCTGTGCCTGATATATTCCAAGGAATTCTTCTGGCATTATTCTGACTTCCAGTAAGGAGTATTTACCATCTATGCATGGAAGCGCAACCCACATATGAATGGCACAGTAGTTGGGATACTTTACTCTGTCCAGATACTTAGTGTGAAAACCAATCACTTTAACCCCTGTTTCTTCAAATGTATTTCTGATGTCTTCTGCAACACTTACAAAATCAATAGCAGATTGTTCTTCTGCAGGGATATTTTCTTGTTCAGGGAAACGCAGGCCAATTACAGTTCCTGCGATATCACCTGTATAGTGATCAAGAATATCAGTACTGCATGGTTGCCCTGTTCTCAAGTATTCGGCTATGAGAAAACAGAGAACTTCCTTTGTACAAGCTCCTTTCGGAGGGAAAACACCCTTTTCTATTCCCCAAATTTTTAGGTAAGAAGACCACACAGATTTGTTTCTGGCACTCACATATATCGGAAAGTACTGGTGAGGACAGGTCTGTGCTTGTATTCTTCCTCTTTCTAATAACTGTGTCAGGAATATAGCCTGAGACCAGCATACTGCTTCACTGACATTATCCTCAAGACTAATACTAACTTTGTCTGGTCCGATTCTAAGGCATTCAACTGAATCCCTTGCAATAAATGCTTCTCTAAATAGCGTTGGGTTTAATACCCGGAATGCTTCATCGGCCAAATGATCGCTGGTAATTTCGAGATTAAATAAAGCAATACTTAATCGTCTTAGCTGGAAAAGAGATCTGGAGGCTTCTTGAAAAATTATGCTGTTTGGAGATACGGCTGCTCCATCTGGTTGTTGATTTCGCTGGTAAATTCTCAGTATACTAATCGAGTGTACTAGTAAGGCAACTCCCGATTCTAAGTTGTCGCCAAGAAGGTATAAACAATTGTTAATATCTCTCCCGGATAGAATTATTTTAGCTCCTAGCCTATCTCCATTAGGATTTCTCCAGTTTATTCTTTCGGATGAAGGGAAAGGTTTTGCTTCTTCAATAAAAAGCCTAGTCTTGATAGCACTTCTTACAGTTTTAACAAGTATTTTTCTTTCCCCTATTTCAGAATCGTGAGTATCTGTCAATAAGGCTCCTAAAGGAAGTGCAGTAAGATAGTTATCCAAAAAATGTTCTGTTGAGAGACTTCTCCATCTTTCTTTGAGTGTCAAATCTAATCTTGAGGGTGTTGACATTATTCCAGCATAGATAACACTGATAATGATACCTCTTGCCCCTGTAATACAGCCAGGAGTTTGTGAACTACTTTGGACTTGGTTTGGGAGATCTGCTGGGTATTTAGGCATTTCATTCAGTAGAAATCTAGCAACTTCAAGCATTTCTAGCTGCATTTGAGATGCCATTTGTTCGGCTTGCTTCGATGGTATAGTTTGTCTGGCATTATCTATAATTGCATGAGGGAGGGATCTGAGAATAACAATAAGCAGGTGGGCTACTTCTGCTCCATATACTTCGGTACAGCGTTCTTCTATTCCTTCTATACTTAGAGGAGTATGTTCAAGTTCAACTAAGGGATAAATCTCTTGTACTGCCGAAAGCGCTTCTCTCAAGCTTTGTGCAAGACTGGCTTTTTCTTGAGTAGATTGATTCAGCGAAGGTGGGGTTCTTGTTTCATACTGCTCCATATCCTTTATCTGATACATAATTGAGGCAGTATTTGTATTGCACGGTTCAAGTTAGTAATATTTACTGTGAAATAAGTCTCAACCCACGTCCCTTTATTGTTTGTATAAACCGAGGGTTTCTGGCAGTATCTCCTAGTTTCTTGCGGATTCTTGAAATAGTTCTATCGATTGCCCAGTCCGAGTATTTCTCGATGACATTCTTTCCCCAGATGACTTCAGCTAGTTCTTCTCTCTTTACTATCTCTCCATTGTTTGTGTAGAGGAGTTTCAAGATTTTGAATTCACTTCGAGTAGGTTCAGTTTTTAGCGGTTTCCCATCAATATATACCGTTTCGGTCTTGGGGTCTATGAAAACCCCTTCTTTTACTGGGATTTCATCTTTTGGGGAGCCGGATTTCGATTTTATATAGAACTCGAGCAGCGGGGAGAATACTTTTTTGTAATCTCCGTTTATTATTATCCCTGTATTCTCTAGATATTTCATCTCAGGAGTACTTTGCATTTGTGGATTTACTACATACTTTTTCAAAAGTCCCTGGTAATTCTTATCAAATTTGATCCAGAATTTTTCACTTCTTGCCTGTATAGTGGATTCCTCTGATAACTTCTGAAGATTCTCTTCTGCTAAGCAACCTTCTTTTTTGTTCGAGGCTAGGTAAACTTGATTAGCAGATTTCATATAGCCTGGATGTCCCCCAGATATTTCAAAAAGACTCTTTCTTACCTTCTCCGGAATCTTGTACCCGCATTCTCTTTCCCATTCATCTATGATCAGCTTAGCGTCTTTTTTATTTGGTAATTTAAGTAATATCCTCTTATTGAGAAACAAACTGTATAACTCATCGAGAAGATCGGAAGTAAAGATTTTAAGGGGATCTTTGTCACTGCTGAAAGCAAAGACCACTTTCCAAAGGTCTACGTTACGAAGTGATTTAATTGAGTTGAAAAATTGCTTGTTAAAGCTAGCAAGCGTTGCAAAGTCATGTATAATGATACAAAGTTTGAAACCAAATTCTCTTGTTATAACTTTGACGATATCTTCAACAGCACTAAATATCACGAAAAGATCTTGATTTGTGATAGCGTCTGAGTATATCTTCTCTACTTTATCGTGGACCCCATTCTGGGGAAGATCTCGAATAATGTTTCTATATAACTTGGATAAAAGGAGCTTATAGAAGCCGACAGTGCTTACATCAAGGAGTTTTGCGAGATCAAGAAAGACTACAAAAAAGTTGATTTCATCTTTTGGAACGATCACTTGCCAGAATTCATAATTTTTATCAAAGCTTTGGAATAAATCGTTTTTGCCGCTGCCAGGCATACCAAATATGGTAAAAGACTCGGACTTCTCAATCTGATCAACGAATTGGGAAATGAAATTCCTCCTATAGCCACTTTTGTACTTTGTATAGTTTGTTATCTGTTTTTGTAGGACCACCATCAAAAAGCTAATATAGGTCGCATTATATACAACCACAAATAGGAATGTCAAGTAAATGTCAGGACAGGCGTCAGGTTGAATTTAGTGTCTGAATACTGGGGATAGTTTTTGATCTGTATAAATCTATTGCACTGTCTATATTATCGCTATAGCCGCAACTTGATCTCCCTGCTTGATTCGCATGAGTCTCACGCCGCCAGTCTGCCTGTTTCTCTCTGGAAGATCATTTGTGGGTATCTTTACAGCTTGCCCGGATTTGGCCATGATCAAGAGTTCTGCACCTGGGTGATCAACCACTCTGGCTACTGCCAGCTTCCCAGTTTTCTCTGAGAGCCGGGCTGTAAACACTCCCTGCCCTCCTCTTCCCTGAAGCGGGTACTGGCTCATCTTGGTGACCTTTCCGAAACCCAAGTCAGAGATTGTGAGCATGAGATCTTCATTTTTACGGATAACATCCATAGAGATGACTTCATCATCGGCAAATTTGAACTTGATGCCTCTGACGCCCATGGTTGCTCTTCCTGTTTCTCTCACATCTTTTTCTGAGAAATGTATGCTCCTGCCGTATCTTGTTATAAGAATGACATCATTCTCTCCAGTTGTCGGTCTGACCCAGTTGAGTTCATCATTTTCGGCAAGTTTGACAGCAATCAAGCCGTTAGCTCGTATCTTGTCAAAGTCTTCAACTGCAGTTTTCTTTACTGTGCCGTGCCTAGTAGCCATAAATAAGTACTTGAAATCCTTACCCTTGTTCTCTAGAGTAATCTGATCCTCTAGGATCATATCTTCTTCGATAACACCCTCTTTAGACCTTGTCAAAATGCTTGTTATAAGCTCATCTTGATCAATGTCGATAAGATTTATTATGGCTTGGCCCTTTGCTGTTCTGCCAAATTCAGGTATGTCGTATACTTTATGCTGGAAAACGCGTCCTTTTGTAGTGAAAAATAGTATGTTATCGTGAGTGTTGCAGCTGAAAACATGTGCAACCGAATCTTCTTCCTTTGTAGTCATGCCTTTCTTTCCTTTTCCGCCTCTCTTTTGTACACGATATGTGCCCTGTTTCATTCTTTTGATGTATCCCTGCTCACTTACTGTCACCAGAACTTCTTCGGCAGCAACGAGATCTTCTTCTGTAAATTCATCCACTTTACCTTTATATACTTTTGTTCTTCGTTCGTCTGCAAATTTCTTTCTTACCTCTAAAAGTTCGGCACGAATTATGTCCAAAACCTTTTTGGGTGTTTTCAGGACAAAGAGCAAATCCTTTATTGTTTCCTGTATCTTCTTGTATTCTTCCTCAATCTTTTGTCTTTCTAAAGCGGCCAGTCTTCGTAACTGCATGTCCAAAATTGCCTGGGATTGAATCTCTGAGAGCTTAAACTTCTTTATCAAGTTCGCCTTTGCAGTATCTGCATCTTTTGACTTTCTAATTGTATCAATAACATCGTCAAGATTTGCAAGAGCAATTATAAGTCCTTCGAGAATGTGTTCCAGTTCACGTGCTTTTGCAAGGTCAAACTCGCTCCTTCGTGCCACTATCTCCTGTCTGTGCTGGATGAATAACTCTAAAATCCTTTTTAATGTCAGAATTCTCGGCTCTCCATCGACTAAAGCCAGCATATTGGCATTAAATGCCTTCTGCATCTCAGTCATCTTATATAGTTTGTTGAGTATCGTTTTTGGTTTACCGTCTTTTTTGATATCTATGACGACTCGAAGCCCTTCCTTATTTGATTCGTCACGAATATCTGCTATACCTTCAATTCTTTTGTTTCTAACAAGATTAGCAATCTTTTCTACTAGGCGAGCTTTATTTACCTGATACGGTATTTCAGATATGATTATGTTGAATCTGCCACCCGTTGTTTCTGATATACTAGCCTTTGCTCTCATAAGGATTCTTCCGCGGCCTGTAGCATAGGCGTTTGCAATCTCCTTTGCGTCATAAATAGCGGCTGCTGTTGGGAAGTCAGGACCGGGGATAAATTCCATCAATCTGTCTACGGTTACTTCTGATTCGAACTTAGGAAATCTCTCCTGGGAAAGGATTTTTAGGTCTTCTGTAGTCTTGATGTTTTCAAAATAATTTAGTGGAGTTTTCACTTTGCCATTTGAAACCCATCGGTTTCCCTTCCTTATCATGTCGATAATGGCATCAGTGATCTCTCCGAGATTATGCGGAGGAATTTTTGTTGCCATACCAACTGCTATTCCTTCGGTTCCATTTAGAAGCAGATTTGGAATGGCTGCTGGAAGCACAACTGGTTCCCTGTAGCTGCCGTCATATGTTGGGATGAAGTTGACGGTATTCTTTTCGATGTCAGTAAGCATCTGCATTGCAATTTTGTGAAGCCGGCATTCGGTATATCGCATAGCTGCAGCACCATCTCCGTCGACTGACCCGAAGTTACCCTGTCCGTCAATGAGCATATAACGAAGAGAAAAGTCCTGGGCCATCCTAGCAAGAGCATCGTATACGGAAACATCTCCATGCGGGTGGTATTTACCAATAACATCTCCTATTGTTCGAGCTGATTTTTTGTATGAACCTGAAGGGAGAATTTTTTGCTTAAACATAGAATACAGAATTCTTTTCTGCACAGGCTTAAGGCCGTCTTTTACATCAGGAAGGGCTCTAGATACTATCACACTCATAGCGTAGTTGATATAATTTGTCCGCATCTCCTGTGTAATCGATGTTAAAACGATTCCTTTAGTCTGATTCTGTTTTACGGTTGTTTCCTGTTTATCGGTTGTCATAATTTGTTCTGCTATTTTTCAAACTATTTTGTCCTTAATCCTTAATTTACTATTAGCTATCTGCTACTTACTAATTATAGAATTATTTTATTAACTAATTAATTAGTTACTCTATCTCCTTCTGATCATCTAACTTGTAATTTCTGCCAGAACGAACTTTTCCAGTTTTCGTTTTCTCTACCATAAAGTAGACAGCTAAGACTATTACTATTAATGCAACTGCTGCACTAACTATCGTTATTATACCCCCAATTATTAAATCGATCATTTTTTACCTAAAGCCGAAATTATAAAACTGATAAAAATACATGCAAAAAATCCAAGTGAAATCAGAATCCCGAGTAATCTGTTGCCTGCTCCCTGCGCTCTTCCTGCATATGGCTGAAACTGTCCAAGCTGAAACTTTCTGGTTTGAAGCCACACCTTCCCGGGCCCTCGGAGTAGTCCAACAAAGATTCCTTCGCCGCCAAACAGCCAGTTGAACGGGCCTGAGATAGTCTGGATGTCAAAGTCCACTGATTCCTCATATGCTACTAAATTTCCTTGGTCAACTGCGATTTCCTGTCCCTCTTTTAGTTCATACATGGCTACCTCACCATCGGCGATGAGGTGAACACTCCCTGAACCGGTAACTTTCTGAAGGATGAAACCTTTTCCACCAAAAAGTCCAGCACTCAACTTCTTTACAAAGACCATCTTTCTGTCAACCCCCTCTTCTGAGCATAGATACGCTCCTTTTTGAAATACCACTGCCTGGGAACCAGGACCTAGATGAAGGGGAATGATTTTCCCGGCTTGATCGGTTGCAAAAGTTACAATTCCAGTTCCATCTTTGCTTGTAAATTTATTGACAAAAATTGATTCTCGGCTGAAAAATCTTGAGAACATCTGAGAACATCCTTGTCCTTTTGTTTCCATCTCAATGTTATTTGTCATCCAGCTCATTTTTCCGGCCTCGGAGTATATGGTTTCCCCCTCATCCAGCTGGACTGACAGCGCCTGCAAAGTTGTTCCGATCGTCTTATAGGTGATACCTCTGCTTCCGACTTCCTGCTTATCGACAAATTCTTTTTTCTTGATTTCTTCTATTAGTGTTTTATTTTCCATTTTAATTATTTATAAATTAAACATCGAGGTCTGCCTTCTTGGCATTTGTTTGTATGAATTTTTTCCTTGGTAAAACGTCATTTCCCATAAGGATATCAAATGTTCTATTTGCTTCCTCTGCATCCTCGATAGTTATCTGCTTAAGGGTTCTCGTTTCAGGATTCATAGTTGTATCCCAAAGCTGATCAAAGTTCATTTCACCCAATCCCTTAAATCGCTGAATATTTTTGGGTTCCTTGCCCTTCTTTTTCAGATCAGCGAGTAGTTTTTCGTTTTCCTCATCATCCTTTACCCAATAAAATTCATCTTTTGATATTTCAACTTTATAAAGCGGAGGTTGGGCGACATAAAGAAACCCACTTTCGATCACTTTTTTCAGATGTCTAAAGAAGAAAGTCAGGTATAAGGTTACGATGTGAGCACCGTCAACATCAGCGTCTGCCATGAGTATGGTTTTGTGATATCTGATTTTTGAAACATCGAGAGTTTCTCCCACACCGCACCCAAGAGCAATAATCAGAAACTTCAGTTTCTCGTTTTGGATAACTTTATCAATTCTGTATTTCTCACAGTTAATAGGCTTGCCAAAAAGAGGAAGAATGGCTTGCGTTTTTCTGTCTCTGCCCTGCTTAGCCGGTCCTCCTGCACTGTCTCCCTCGACTACGAACAACTCGCATTTTTCAGGATCCCTCGATTGGCAGTCGGCAAGTTTTCCGGGAAGAGAGCTGCCTTCGAGCGCGCCTTTTCTTATCACTGCTTCCTTTGCCGCCTTTGCAGCTTGTCTTGCCTTGAATGTAATAATATTTTTTTCAATTACTCTTTTTGCTTCTTTTGGGTTTTCTTCAAGGAACATTTTCAGGTTCTTTTCTACTACCTTTCTAACCGCTGAGGCGGCTTCGGGATTGTTCAGCTTTATCTTTGTCTGGCCTTCGAATTGCGGATCAGGAAGCTTGATAGAAATGATCGCGGTCAATCCTTCACGGACATCGTCGCCAGTCAGTCTGATTTCTTTTTCACCAGCAGCTTGCTGTAGATAGTCGTTTATACTTTTTGTGATAGCTGTCTTAAAGCCGGTTGCATGTGTTCCACCTTCAGGATTCAATATGTTATTTGCAAATGTGAGAATCGTTTCTTGAAGATCGTCAATATATTGAATAGCCACTTCCACATCGACATTATCAATCTCTTCATGCGCATAAAAAATTCTATGGTTTATAGGCTTTTCTCCTTTATTGATGCTTCGTACGTAAGATTTTATACCGTTTTCAAAATGGTACTTCTGTAGTCTTGGAAGGTACTTTACTCCGTTCTCTCTATCCTCTTCCTTTCTGTCATCCTTGACCAATACCGTAAGTCCGGCATTTAAAAATGCAGATTGACGGAAGCGTTTCAACAGCCGCGAGAAATCAAACGTTATGTTACCAAATATTTCCTTATCGGGCTTAAATGTAAAGGTTGTCCCTGAATCCTTCGTGCCGCCTAATTCTTTAAGGTTGGCAAGCGGCTTTCCTCTAGAATATTCTTGTTTGTACTTCTTCCTGTCTTTACTGACTTCGACGGAGCCTTTTTCTGATAATGCGTTTACAACTGCAAGGCCGACTCCGTGAAGACCACCAGCAACTTTATAAGTTTTTCGGTCGAACTTGCCCCCAGAATGAAGTGTAGTCATGATCACTTCAAGTGCAGGTTTGCCTGATTTGTGCATATCAATAGGAATTCCTCTTCCGAAGTCTTTTACAGTAAATGAGCCATCAGAATTTAGGGTTATTTCAACCTTGTCTCCATATCCGGCTAAAACTTCGTCAATAGCGTTATCAACGATTTCAACTACGAGATGGTGTAGACCATAGAATGATGTGTCACCAATATACATAGCCGGGCGTTTCCTTACAGCATCAAGCTGGTTCAGAACAACAATTTTTGAAGCATCATATGAATCTTGCTTTTTAGCCACTTTTCAACAATTATCAGATAATCTAACCCGAATTACTTGCCTGCATTGCACTTCGGCAAGGCAGACAAAATTCAAATATATTTACTTTGATATCGAATAAAATGTTCTGCGGACGCAGAACATTGACATTCAATTTTAGTGTTTTTAGCATTTTATTGCAAGTCGGGTTACGATGGGTGAACGATTGTTGAACTATGGTTAAACAATTGTAGAACAATCGTTCACCCATCGTAATCGATCCCCCTAAGCGGCAAATTTATCATAAGATTTTCGAGAGCCAGTTTTTTGTTGACATTCTTCTCAATGGCTATTCGAGTCTTGTCGATCAAGTATATAACTTCAAGAATCTTTGTTTCCTTGCCCTTCCTCTTGATCAGCTGTTGCCGGAAGTATGTGAGCAAGTTTTCTAGAAAAGCATTGATAGAATTTATTTGTTCCTGCTTCTCTTTAGATGTCTTTTTTAGGAAATTTTCAATAAAGAAAAAACGATCGATAATATTTGAATTGATAATTTTTTTGATGGTTTCAAGGTCTACCACTTGATCAGTATAGTCAAAGGACTCAAATACTCTTGATCTAGAGATGATGGTATCTAGAATCCTGGATTTAGTCGAACAAGTTAGGATAAGGAAGGTGTTCTTTGGTGGTTCTTCTAAAGTTTTCAACAAAGCACTTTGAGCTTCTTTTGTCATCTTTTCTGCACTGATGATGATTCCAACCTTTAAGGATGCAACATACGGCTTTAGCTGTGTCTTTCGTATAAATTCATGTGTCTGTTGAATTTTGATGTTTTTCCCCTCAATGTTTTCGGGCCAAATGCCGAACACATCTGGATACACCTTATATGACCTGTCCTGTGGGATAGGAAGTGCTATTCTTGCGAGACTCTCTGCAATTTGCTGTTGAGTACTTTCGTCGCGAATACAAATCAGCAGTGTCGATGTTCTTCCTGTTTCTACCATTTTTTGAAATGCCTTTTTGAGAATCGTTTTCATTGACAATATTTACCTTTTCTATTACTATAAATATTTAGGTGGGGTAACCCATATAGTACATTTTATTCGAAAATTATTATATAAGCAATCTGCCCAATGATAAATGATCCTAGATCGCAAGATGATATTGCACAAGGACAGCAAATTTCTTCTTCTCCATTAGATGGAAGTAATCAAGTATTTCATACTGGCACATCTTCAACTGAGCCGGTATCACCTGTCTTGGGAACTTCTTCCGTTCAACTAACGGCAAACCCCTCAACGCCTGATCCGAATCAGAAGCAGGGTACAGTTCAAGCGGAGGCAACTTTACCTGACAGCAGTTTCCAAGAGCCAGCAACACAGCAAGTACAGCAGTCGCCTCAAGCTGTTCAGGATGAGGCTAATGGCAATCAGATAGATGATCAAATCTCCCAAGATAAGAATGCTGGAAAGATGAATTTTATATCAGAGATAACTAAAGATGATTACAAGGGGAAGACGATATCTGAGATTCTAAAGGAAAAGGGGAAGATAAATCCAGTGCAGTATCAGGAGATTCAATATGCGGTAGCAAGCAGACAAGGAAGTGAAGAAGATCTGATCAAGGGAAAGGGATGGGTCAGTGAAGATGATATAGTAAAGGCAAAAGCTGCTTCTTATGGCCTTCCTTTTGTCGATTTAAGTGAAATCGATATCCCGAGAGACCTTCTGACAAAACTTCCTTATGAAGTTGCCCAGACACATCGGGCAATTGTTTTCAAAGAGGATAACTCCTTTTACCACGCAGGTATGGTAGATCCCCTTGATATTCAAAGGGTGAATTATATTCATAATATTTTGGGCAAGACAGTAAAAACATATTTTGCCAGTCTGTCAGATGTACAGACCATTCTCGATACAAAATATGCTGGGCAGATGGAAACGGAAGTAACTGAAGCGGTCGAAGAAGTAGGAGAAGGTGTTGTGAAGATAGAAGAAAGCCTAAAGGATATAAGCGAGATAGAAAGTACTATAGCGAGCGCTCCGGTTGCTCGAATTGTAAATATGATACTTGAATACGCAGTGAAGTACGAAGCAAGTGATGTACATATAGAACCACGAGAAAAAAGGATGGGAGTCCGATTTAGAATAAATGGTGTTATGATGGAAAGACTACAGCTGCCGACAAGTCTAATTGCTCCAGTTGTGTCAAGAATTAAAATTCTATCTAATTTGAAAATCGATGAGCATCGTGTTCCTCAAGACGGAAGATTTCAAATAAAGGTAGGTGAAAAAGAAATTGACCTCCGTGTCTCAGTCATGCCTACAGTAAATGGAGAAAAGGTCGTGATCAGGCTTCTTGAAAAAGGCGGAGGGTTGATGAAACTGGAAGATACCGGGATCAGAGGGGCTGGCTATAAAATGTTCAGAGAGGCGCTTACTTCTACTCAAGGAATCTTGCTTGTTACCGGTCCGACTGGAAGCGGTAAGACTCAGACTTTGGCTAGCTCGCTTTTGATACTCAATAAACCGGATGTAAACATAGTAACTCTTGAAGATCCTGTTGAAATTAAAGTAGAAGGAGTAAATCAGATTCAGATAAATGCTGATGTCGGCTTAACCTTTGCAAAGGGACTGCGGTCGGTACTCAGACAAGACCCTGATATCATCATGGTCGGGGAGATCCGGGACGAGGAAACGGCGGAACTCGCTGTTCAAGCATCACTAACCGGGCACTTGGTACTTGCCACTCTGCATACAAATAGTGCATCAGGAGCTCTTCCGAGACTGCTTGATATGCATGTAGAACCATATCTTATGACTTCTACTGTAAATGTTATCGTCGGGCAGCGTTTGGTAAGGACTCTGTGTGATAGCTGCAAGCTGGAGTACAAAGCATCAGATGAGGTTGTAAAGATGCTGCATAAAGTATTGGCAGGACTCAAGGGATTTGATATGTACTCGTATCCTAAAAATACAGCAAATGCAGCTTCCCCAGGGCAGGTCAGCACAATGGATGTTTCCAGTGTACCTCCCAGAGAGCTTGAGAAGCAGCAGCAGATACGAAAAACGTCAGAGGTCCGATTGTATCGTGCTAAGGGCTGCGGTAAATGTAACAATACGGGTTACTCTGGAAGAATAGGAATATTTGAAGTTCTGAAGGTCAGCGATAAAGTTTCTCAGATGATAATGGAACACAGATCTTCGGGCGAGATCGAGAAGGAGGCAATACAAGAAGGAATGATCACTATGACTCAGGATGGTTTTTTGAAAGCGCTGGATGGGATAACTACAGTTGAGGAGGTTCTTAGGGTGCAGAAGAAGTAGAAAGTATGGTTTTATTATGGTTAAATTGTTGTACTGCTAGATAGCAGAGCAGCGAAACAGTGAATAGTTACTTAGCATAAATATTTTAGTTTAATACTAATACAATGAATCAAACAAATGATGCTGCTTATCAAGTTCCTACTCAGCCGGGAAGCAAGCCGGGCGAGGGAGGCGATGTCCAACCTGATACCTCTTCCCCGATGTCAGCTGGTACTCCGGCGGAGGCACAAGTTGCAGACAACCAAAAGGTCAATCCGGTTATCAAAACTGCTGGTCTGAATATGGATAATCTCCTGGAGTCTACAATTCAGAACGATGCGTCTGATCTGCATATTACTGTTGGGTACCCTATCTATATCAGAGTGGATGGAGCATTGCGGAAACTCGGAGCTGAGATCGTTACTCCGGATCGTGCCAAAGAGCTGATTTACCAGCTTCTCGATGATCAAAAAAGAGAAATTCTTGAGGTGAATAAAGAAGTAGACCTGTCTTATGCATATCAGGATAAGGCCCGATTTAGGATTAATGCATATCATGAGAGAGGAAATTTGGCTGCTGCATGCCGACTGATTCCGACAAAGATCCGATCAATCGAGGAGTTGTTCCTTCCAAAGATTCTGCATGAATTTACAAAGATGCCGCAGGGTTTGGTAATTGTTGTGGGACCTACGGGTCATGGGAAAAGTACTTCTCTTGCAGCTATGATACAGGAGATAAATGTTCGAGATGCGAGGCATATCCTGACTATAGAGGACCCAGTAGAATATATTTATTTTCCGGCCAGGTGTCTTGTCGATCAGAGGGAATTGCATCAGGATACGCATTCGTGGGAAATTGCGCTTCGAAATGTGCTGAGACAGGATCCGGATGTTATTCTTGTAGGTGAGATGAGAGATTTTGAAACGATTTCGGCTGCGATTACTGCAGCGGAAACGGGACACCTAGTATTCGCTACTCTGCATACGAATAGTGCTTCTCAGTCTATGGATCGTATCATTGACGTATTTCCGGAGCATCAGCAGTCACAAATTAGAATGCAGCTCGCGAATGTTATCGAAGCGGTGGTATCTCAAAGACTTGTTCCTATAATCGGCGGAGGAAGGCGTGTAGTAGCTGAGATCATGATAGGAACTGCAGCTGTTCGAAATGCTATTCGCGAAGACAAGACCTACCAGATAGATAATATCATCCAGACTAGTGCAGATGTAGGCATGGTAACGCTGGAAAGATCTCTGGTAGAACTCATACGTGAAGGAAAGATTACTGTAGATGATGCACAGAATTATACTACAAAACCAGAAGAAGTTTTGAGGTTGGTTAGGAAGTAGAGAAAAAATGTGGCAGTATTATGTATCAAGTAGCTGTATATTAGTATAGAGTAGCATGAAAAGGTAACAGGTAACTTAATAGCTTAAACAAAAATATTTAAAATCTTAACAAATTGACAGATGGCAGTTTTTGATTATATCGCGATGAATAAGGAAGGCAAGACTGTTCGCGGGGATTATGAGGCGCAAAACAGAAGCGACGTCGTGGATTTTCTCCATGAAAAACAGCTGGTAGTTGTACATATAGATGAAAAGGTGAAGTTTGGCTTGAAGGATATCAGCAGTTTCCAGATCGGAGGTATCCCGCTGCCGAACAAAGTCGTTTTTGCAAAACAGTTTGCTACTATGATTTCAGCCGGTCTTCCGCTCATTCAAGCTTTGGATGTGCTGGCCTCTCAAGAAAAAAATCCGGCATTTAGGACGGCTCTAGAAAAAGTGACAAAGTCTGTTGAGGGTGGAAACAAGTTGTCTCAAGCATTTGAAAAACACAAGGTGTTCAGCGATGTTGAGCTGAATCTGATAGCGGCCGGAGAGGAAAGCGGAAACCTGGTGGAGATCATGCAAAGAGTTGCCGAGAACCTGGAGAAGCAGAAGGATTTCAACTCAAAGGTGAAAGGCGCGATGATCTATCCGGCTATCATCACGGTAGTGATGGTGGTTGTTGTAATTCTCCTCATGATGTTTATGATCCCCGCAGTAGAAAGCCTATATGAAGATTTTGATGCCGAGCTTCCTTGGATGACAAGGTTATTGGTAACTATAAGCAATTTTTTTGCTTCTTTCTGGTGGGCGATAGTGGCTTTTTTTATTGCTTTAATTTTTGGGATTCGATACTACTACTCTACCCCGTCCGGACGTGAGGTTATCGACAGGATTTTACTCACGATTCCTATCATCGGTGACTTAAATACAAAAGTTCATCTGGCAGAATTTTCCCGGCTTCTGGCACTGCTTCTGAAAAGCGGTATATCTATCATAAGCGCCATCAATATCGTTGCGAATGCGCTTTCAAATATTCACTTCAAAAATGCTCTCAAAAATGCTGCGAAGGAGGTAGAAAAAGGTGTGCCTCTTGCAGTTCCTATTTCAAAAGAGGATGACTTTCCACTTGTTGTGAGTCATATGATAGCAACCGGTGAAAATACAGGAAATCTGGACAAAGTGTTGAGTGATGTTGCAAATTATTATCAGACGGAGGTTGACTACATGACTGCAAACTTGACAAAAATCCTGGAACCTATTATCTTAGTGTTTGTAGGAGGCATGGTAGCCTTCCTTGCGTTTGCAATTTATGGTCCGATATACAATTTGGTGTCGATAATATCTTAAAGACTATAATTTTACATATCTGATTTTAATTCTTAATACTCGTCAGTAAAATGAAAAAATTCGTAAGAGAAAATGGGTTTACCTTGCTCGAACTTGTAGTTGCAATGGCCATTTTTGGAGGACTTATTCTCGCGTTGTATGCTGCAATAGGTGCAGCCAGAAGAAGTGCAAGAGATACAGCAAAGAAAGCAGACCTACAAGCTATTGAATTATTAGTTGAGGATTACTATGGTTCCGAGGTAAGATACCCTGTTATAAGCAGATTTATCGCTATTGACACTGATACAGTTTGTATTGGTGACACCAATACAAATTGTAATTATGGGGTTAAAATGGACTTAAGTAGTGATCTTGGGGCTTCAACTCACTTGCAGAAGACTACTGGTGATCCAGCTCCTCCTCCTGGAGGGGTTTGTGACTGTTCGACCATGGATCATACTCTTGCAGCAACAAGGGAAAGTTGGTGGATTGGATATCGTGTAAGTAGTGATGGGCAAATTTACTGTATGTACACAAGACTTGAAAATAAGCAGTGCTTTACAGTTATGCCGCAGCACTAAGAATAAGATTTGAATGCTAGAAAGCCTTTTGGACGCAAGTTTAAGGGGCTTTTTTATTTGGAACCGTTAATTGTGTCAATTTTGTTGATTGAGTTAAATGGATGGGTATGGTAAATTGGAGGTGAGAAGAATGTTATTTGTGGTTATTAATAGTTATTAAGGGTGGGTATGATTATTGTTTTGTATATTTTCCTTTTTCTTTTCGGGACTGCAATCGGCAGTTTTATCAACGCTTTTGAGTACCGGTTGCGTAATAAAATTGACTTTGTTACGAAGCGTTCTGCCTGCACCAGGTGTAAACACGAACTCAGTGTGCTGGATCTCATTCCCTTGCTCTCTTTTGTCCTTATCGGGGGCAAATGCCGGTATTGTGGAACAAAAGTTTCATATCAGTATCCGATAGTAGAATTTTTGGCTGGGATGCTGTTTGTAGTCTCAGGATGGTACGTAACAGCTCGGATGCACATCTACGCGCTTTCTGACCTGTTCTGGGTGTTATGTATCTCGTTTCTTATTGGTCTTTTGTTTTCACTTTTCCTCTTCTTTGCCCTCTATGATGTGAAACATAAAATCATACCAAATAAGGTGGTTATCCCGGCTATTGCATCGGCCCTATTATTCAACATTCTAATCGCCGCAGGTATGCATCTGGACCTGTTTCCGGCTGTTTCAAGCCTATTACAAGACTTCTCAATACTGTGGAACGTACTTTTCGCACTCCTGGGAGCACTTTTCATAGCTTCGATCATTATCGTAACAAAAGGGAAAGGTATGGGAGGCGGGGATCTGAAGCTGGTTTTTCTCATGGGGCTTGTCTTGGGCTGGCAGAAACTCATATTTGCTATATATGCGGCAGTTATTCTTGGGGCAATTGCGGGCTTGATCTGGGGCGCACTCAAAGGGAAAATAAAAGGTTTAAAAATACCGTTTGGGCTGTTTTTGTCGATTGGGACGATAATTTCTTTTTTAGTCGGGGATGTGGTTTGGGAGTGGTTTTGGATGTGAACCATAAGTCGTGAACCGTAGACCGTATTCCGTAATCAGCCGCCTAGTATGCTTGATTCAAAGCCTGCCTACGGCAGACAGGCAGGAGCTACGGTACAGAATTGATCAATTATAGATGTTTTTAAAAATCGCTTAAGCTTGAAATACTAATTTTATAAACAATTGAACCAGCAGGTCTAAGTTCACAATGAATAATTGCCAAAGATTTGATATTTTAGATTTAAGTTTTGAGTTATCTTGGCTCCTTGCAACTTTGAGCTTTTCATGTAAAATGTATCAAAGAACAGCTAAACAGCTAAACAGCTAAGCAGCTAAGCAGTTAAACAGTTAAACAGATAGATAGTTGAATAGAAAATATTTACAACAAAAGTTTGGAATTGATTGGTATGAATATAATGCACGAGGTTTTACGCTCATAGAGTTGCTTGTTGTTATGGCGATCGTGGCATTTATGACAGTGCTGATACTTAATGCTGTGACGAAATTCAAACAGGTAATACTCGTAACAAATACAGCTAAAGAGATAGTTGTGTATCTTCGGGAGGCTCGAAGAGATGCTATTAATAATGTTGTAACGTCAACCAACGAAACACCTCTGGGCTATTATATCTATTTTGACGGAACTGAAAAATATTATTGGGGAGAATGTGCAGTCTCTATCTGTCATGCTCCAAATTTAATAAAATCTGGACAGTACGGCAATGTTGATGTAAGTCCTTGTACTAGACTAGGTGTTACCTATTTTGTGGTTAAATTTAATCATGTAACTGGAGAAATGGTTTTGACTAATGACCCATATACTTCAACTCCGTCTTCTGATTATTGTGATATCGAAGTCAGCATATCTACATCACTTATATCATCGACAAAGAAGATACGAGTGCATGCAGGAGAGAGAACAATTAAGATGTTATAGTTATAACTTGAGGATACTGCTAAAAAATGAAAAGGCCTTTAGTCTGGTAGAAGCTGTTGTAGCATTGGCTATAGTGGGTGTGGCTATGGTAATCATAACTCAAGTGAGTCTCAAGACACTAAAGCAGGCGAAGAAGAACGAGCTGCAGGAGGTAGCAGTACAAAGTGCTGTTGAGGCGATGGACTTTGCAAAGCAGCCAAACGACCTTGAGGTAGATGTCCCGCCAGCGACAAGCAAGTTCTATAAACTGGATATAGCAAACGCTCAGCTTATCAGCACAGGAGTTACACAGAGTGAGATTAATAGTTGTAGTGCTGGCTCAGAGTATATTGTAGCTTACCTGAACAGTTCAGGTTATACAGTCTGCCAGCAAATTTATATAACTAAGCCTGGTACAAGTTCAGAAAAATGGGATATAGAAGTAAAAGTAGTTTGGCTTTCTGTAGACGGTGAGTATGAGGAGAGCAAAATAAAAGGTTATAGATTAGGAGGCTTAAAATAATAATATGATTCTGAAGAAAATTAGAAGTAAAACTAAAAGTTGTCTATGCAAATCTTCCCATGGGTTCTCTCTTCTTGAGGTCGTTGTGACGATGGGAATATTTGCTATCCTTATGGTGATCATCATGAGTATTCTCGTGATAAATCTCAAGGTAAGCATGCGAGTCAAAGCTAGAAGCTACGCTCGAGAGGAAAGTTCGTTTGCCCTCAATCTTTTGAAGAAGGATATCCGAAATGCAGAATCCCTTTCGTTTGCGGGTTCTCCGGCAGGTGCAGTACCAACTTCAAGTGTTCCGCTTGTTGTCAGTGTCCTTGATGCAGGAGGTACTGGTCATATATATAATTGGTTTCTAAACGGAACACAGATAACCAGATTAGATACTGGTACAGGCAATATTACATATCTGACACCAGATGACGTAACATTTGATGTAAGCCAAGGTTTCTGGATAAAAGTAAACAAAGAAGGTGACAATGCAATTGTAAATGTGAAGCTGAAGGTAACCACTGGAGGAATGCCGAAAGATCAGTGGATATATAAGGAAGTTGCCGTATCGACCAGAAATATTAACTTCTAAAAAGTGCCTATTTTGACTATATTTACATTTACTACATAGTGTACTAAAATGATGAAAAATTATCTTACAATGAAAAAGCTGCTGGCAAATTTAAAATTGACCAAAAGGGAATTTAACGAAAAAGGCCAGATTCTTCTGTTCGTAATTATCATCCTTGGTATCCTGCTTTTCATCCTCCTTGCGATACTTGTGACTGTGCGTACAGATATCAAGGAAACCGCTCTCGAGAGGGAATACGAGCAGGGCTACTCGGTGGCTGAAGAAGAACTGTTTAAGATAGGAGCAGATGGTTTAGCTGCATGGAAAGATGATGCAAATGAAACTCAACTTCTTCCTGGGATGGAATTTTTTCAGTTTTGCGAGGGGGCTGATGAGTGCTATCTCGAGTGTGGTCTTGGGGATGGGGGGAATTCTTGTGTGGTCGTAAAAGTTACCAATATATTCAACATTCATGGTATGACTATCAACCAGGACGAAACATTGGAAGTTGATGTTGAAGGAACGACTGTCACTTTGGATATTTCTTGGACTGGTGATGCAGAGGCTATGTCAGTGATTCTGGTTTGTAAGAATAATGTTTCAAATACTTATCCCAGCAAAAGAGCTGCTGTCTGCCAGCCAGTGACTGCTGCAGGTAATTGTGGACTGCCGGGAACGATAGATGGTTTCATCACGGTTGCTCAAGCACAAGGATCGCTGCCTGGAGAAAACGATTGGCCATTGAATCTAAAAGGAATACATGGTTGTTCAAGTGATGATCCTCAGATACTTAGACTTAGGGCTATCGGAGGAGAGGCTATCGGAGTAAGTGTTTACACGGAAGGCGGTGGGAATCTAGCAAATCCTCAAATGGTTGAAGTTCGAGTCCAGGCTTTCCCCGAAGGGGGTACTGCAACCGAAGATATTTCAGCTCCTGAGGTATATACACTTTCTATGTTAAATAAAAGGCTACCTTCTCTATTTGATTATGTACTTTTTGTTGCAAATGATAGTGTCACAAAACCGTGAGTCTAAAACTGTATTAATTTAATTATTAGTAACTCTATATATGGAAAAGAAAGGTACTGAAAAGAAAAATAAAAAGATCCTCATAGTGGACGACGAACCGGATCTAAGAATGATGTTCAAAGATATTCTCTCAACCGTTGGATACGAAACGGGAGAGGCAGAAGACGGTATGGAGTGTCTGGAGAAAATGGAAAAGGAGAAATACGATCTTGTACTTCTCGATCTCATGATGCCGAGGATGGACGGTATGGAGGCACTGACCAGGATAAAGCAAGATCCTGACAAGTACGGGAAAGTCCCTGTACTCATTCTTACAAATCTTACGAGCGATGTGGCTATAAAAGAAGGCTTTGAGCGGAAAGCAGACGGCTATCTGATCAAAACAGAACTTACTCCAGAACAGGTGATCAAAGAGATCAGCGGGGTTTTCAATGGCGGGAAGAAGAAGTAGGTATGTGAGTACTCTGTATCAGCTTGTCGTTGAAACTGATTTCTGTTGTTAGATGGTTATTCATTTATAGGTTTTAATAGCTGGAGAGTTAGATAGTTGAGTTGAGCCGTTGAGATCATCTCTTTTATATATGAATGAAAAAAAGGAAATCATAATAGTAGGAATTCTAATAGTCTTCATCCTTGGGGCGGGGTTTGGGTTGAGCTATTACCTTGGAAAGAGGGATGAAACAGAACCTGAAACTCATGCAACTGCTGAGGAAAATAAAGCCTGGGCTGATGCTGAGCTGGCGAAGATTCCTGGTTATGAGAATTATAAAAAGGTAGTGTTGGTTGGAAAGGAATATCTGTTTGAGGATGACATTAAACATTATCTGTCTATGAGGGGAAGACTTGATGAATCAGGAGATGCTGCTGTCCAGAAGGAAGTATTAGATGAACTAGCAAATCAGTCTGTAGTTTTGCAGGAAGGAGAGAAACAAGGCTGGATAAAACTTGAAAGCGGGTTCTTCAATAATCCATTAAAGGACTATGATCTTCGAACTGAGAAATGGTTTACGGTTTTTGAACAGGTCAATGGAAGCCAGCTGGAAGGAGTGCAATTTGAAGGCGTTGCTGTATTTTTTGTCAATGTTGAGGCAACACAAATTGTAAAGGAAAAAGGCAGAGAGTATGCTCGGGAATTGGTATATTCTAAAGTGAAAGATGTGTATGATGATGTAAAAAAAGGGAACCTAAGTATGAAAGAAGCAGGCGACATACTGGATGCTGACGAAGAACTCAAGACCCTAAGTCCCACAGGCAAACTTTACTCATACAGCCCTCCTTCACTGCTGGAGGCTAAAGATATTGAAAATATTAAATATCCATTAAAGAAAGAAGCTTTTGAAAAAACGAAAGTAAATAAATTATCAGATTTGATGCTTCTGCAGGAGGATAAAACAAATCCATCAAAGGAAACAGAAATTTACTGGGATGGGTACTATGGGTTTTATAGAATTCTTGAACGCAATAGTGCTCAAGTGTCATCATTTGATGAATGGATGCAAAGAATAAAGGTAAATTACACTTTTGAATATTTTTAAATGAAGCTAAGGATCTTCATTGGGGTTATTGTTTCGATTATGTTTTTTGCCTTTGTGGCAAAAGATGCTTCTGCTGATTCGCCTGATGTATATGGAACTTTAAATGTTAATGGTGTTGCCTATACGGGGCATGCAGGTTTGAAAATATGGTGGACTGACCACCTGAATGACGGCAGATCTGGTTTCAGGTGGGTTCAAATTGACAATGATGGTAACTATAATTTCCGCAGTTGGCAGGGTGCTAACGAAACAGTAGAAAAAAATATCTGTGGAGATACTTTCCCCGATTGGGGCAGCTGTGACCGAGGTGCTTTGATTCAGGCTCTTTTTAATGACCCTGCTGTTGGAAAAGGTGGATGGATAAACAGAGCGGTTCCTCCAAGTGTAGCTTCTACTCATGGGAATATCGTATACCGGAATGGGACCAGCTATAGAGGACACTGGGAGTGTGAGAACGATAATATGGCAGGAACCAGTTCTGATTGTTATGCCCTGGGGTACGGAAACATAATGGGAACGGGCTTTGGCTGTGGCGATAACCCGCAGAAATTGTCTCCTGATTTTGCTGGCGATCCGGTTTATCCAGATTGCAGCTGTTCCAGGGAATTCAATATAGATAATAATGATAGCGAAACAAAGCGAGTGGACTTGAACTGTACTTGTACATCTGGAAATACTCCACCAGCAATTTCTGTTGATGCACAGGATGCTTGTTTAGGTTCAAATAACAATATAAATATTTCTGCTTCAGATAATGATGGGGCCGGTGATATACATTATGTAAACTTGAAAATAAAACTTGGAGGAGGAACTCTTGCAGAATTTAACATCAATAGCAGTTGCGGAATCACGAAGGTGTTTGGATCTCCTTATATCAACTTGGTAGGTACTAACTGTGGAGATGGTGACTGCTGGTGTGTGACCGGGGCAAATAATGTTTATATTACTACTCAGGTAAATCAATTGTACAATGTCGGTAATTACATAGCTGACGCGACTGTGTATGACTATATTCCAAATAGTGCAAATGCTCAGGATCCATTTTCGGTTGGTTCTGGAGTTTCAGTATTTGTAGAATTCACACCGTCTAGTATCATGCAGGGGGGTGCTTCAACCTTGAGCTGGGGGATTTTGTCTGGAACCCCAACTACTTGTGCTTTAACGACTGAAATCGGAGCGAACTCTTCAAACTGCAACGGATCACAACCAGTCACTTCTGGTGTTGTAGATAACTATGATGCGCATTTTGAGGCCACCTCAGGAGCCTGCGGGCCGGGACAAGATGACGCAACGCTTCAAGTAACACCTTCGGCAGATCCCTGGATGATGACAGCTTATGGAGACACATTTGTTTCAGGAGGCTATAATCTGGAGTTGCAGCAGGTGACAAGCTATAATGTGATTCCTCTAGGGGATCCTACGGCATATTTTTCGACATATATCATTTCAAGCGGAAACGATACCTGGCCGGCACCCAACGGTCAGAGAAGCTACAGGAGTTATATTCTAGGTAACTACGCCGATCAAAATACAAAAAAAATAGGCGGGGCTCCCGGAAACATCTATGATTACTTGTGGAATGTTGTTCTAGAGAACGGTTCAATTCCAGATAATACTGGGACAAGTCCTGTAGATAATTGTTCTGGACAGCATGTATATTTCATTAACGGGCCTCTTACTTTTGGAGGTCGATCTGAGTATGGAGGAACTGGTAACAATGCCTGTGTTTATGTTGTGAAGGGAAATGTGACTGTAAACCCTGATGTCACTCAGATAAATGCGTTTATCCTGACAGATGGTGAGTTTAAAACTCTTACAAATCCTGCGAAGAATAAGCTGCGTGTAAATGGTGGAGTCATATCCTATACAGCAGGTTTTGGCAGGGATCTGGCTGACAACGGCACAGATCCAGCCGAGATAATTATCTATGATGCAAAATACCTCATGCTTCTTCGTGACTGGCTTGGAGAAGGCTATCCTTTCAGGGTGAGAGAATATAAGTATGGCTTTAGCAATTAAGTAATTCCCTCAAGTAACTTTGAGATTTTTTTGTCCCCTTCTCTCTTAGGGGTCATTGTTAGGTCTAGAGTTGCTTGAAAAAAAGGATATTGCCTGAACATGTAATATGTGCTTTAATAAAGGTGAAATTGTCGTAGTTATTAATAGTTAATTAAATAGTAATGCCGACAGATAAATTTTTCGTTGATAAAAAGAAAGGGGCGAGCAAAACACTTATTATCGTTTTTGTTTGTCTTGTCGCCGTAGTTTCTGCAGAAGCGGTGATGCTGCTGAATAAGAATGGAAAGGAAATCCTGCCCGAGACAGGAACTCCTGAAGTGAACGCAAAGGAACTGGCCGATGAAGGGCTTGGCGAAATAAAAGGAAGTGAGAATTTTACAAAGATTGCACTTGTAGGAAAGGAATATATTTTCGAGGATGATATTCTCTCTTTCTATTCAAGCCAGGGAAGGTTAAATGAATATTTGGAAAATAAAACACTAGCTGACGATGCATTGGATTATCTCATAAACTCATCCGTGGCCTTGCAGGAATCCGAAAAACTCGGTTGGATAGTACTCGAGGACAGTTTTTTCAATAATCCCAAGAAGGACCAAAAGATCCGAGGGCAGAAGCTCATGGAGATTCAGGTAAAATATATGGAGGAGATGGAAGGATCTATTTTAGTTGAGGGAAATTCGGTTTGGTTTAGAACCGTAATTCCTACTGACTATATTGAGCAAAATGGTGTTGAGGCTGCAAAAGCCTTGGCGGAATCTAAGATCAAGAATGTTTATGATAAGGTTAGAAATGGTGAAATTTCTGTCGAAAAAGCAGGAGAGATTCTTCGCAATGATCCAGAAGTTCAAGCCTTGAATCCGGTAGGTCATAATCACACCGAGTACAGTTCTGCTTCGTATTTCAAGCAAATATATGTGAAATATGAAGATCTTAATTCAGGATATGATTTTGCCGAGGAGCAACGTAAGCTGATAAATAACCTTGAAACAGGCGACATAACACCAGTTATTACAGGAAAAGACAACTTCACTGTCAACGGTTACAAGACTTTTGAAGATGCGTACTTCATTTACTATAGGGCAACTGACTCAGATAGAGCTGAGATCTCCTTTGAGAACTGGATAGCCTCTCACCTAATTGAGTATGTTACTGTCAGATACTAAAATGAGATTAATTATGAGTATGTTGAAATATCAAAGAAGCAAAATTTTGTTTTTTGTCTTTTTCTTTGTGCTTATACTTTTAGGTGCTTTTGCACTTCCAGGGACACAAAAAGTGAATGCAGAAATTCATACAGCTTTTCACTTCTACGGGAGTATTTTGACACCACAGGGGACTCCTTTGGTCCGGCCAAATATGTATGTTGCAATGATAGATTCGCAAACAAATGACCAGGGACAAATTCGACGTAATAAAAGATACCAGTTAGTTGGCGGCAATTCCTGCATATTTGATCTAAACAGTCCCCTTTCGGCCCATGAGGCGACTGTTATAGATAGATACTATCCAAATGCGGGTATGGAGCCCTGCCCTGCTGATGGGCAGTGTATCATCAATGGAAGTATGCAGGGGTGCAGTCCTGGGGCATGGGTGTGCGATGATTCTCGTTATCACTGTGATTATCCAGGTTGGAATATGGACAATCATTTTATATTTGCAGCCTGGCAGTCTTTGTTTGTGGACTGGGTAAATCCAAAGTCAAATTGGGTTCCGCCTGGTGGAAGTCAGACGGTTACAGTTGAATGGTGTAATCAAAGTATGAATATTCCTGGTGTCGGAAATACTGAAAAGATAGATAAGCAGGTCGGCTGCGGGTATGATTCGGGAGGCTGGGGCTGCAATGAAGATCCGGTCATTTTTCGCGGATATATTGAGGGCTGCAGTTGTACTGATTGTATAGTTGAGGATTTTGAGAACATAACAGATGGAAACGGAATAAACGATTTGGCCGGGCTTTGCAGAGATCCAAGTGGGAATAGGATATACGGTATTGTTTGTACGTGTGCCAATAATCCTATAATAACAAACATCAGTGCTCAGGACATCTGCGTTGGACAATCTTCCAGTGTTTATCTTGAGGCTCAGGATGATGATGGAGCCTCGGATATTCAAAGGTTTGTTCTGAATATAAATCAAGGGGCAAACACGCTTTCTCAATTTGAGATAACGGATGGAGGGACTTTTTGGAGAAATTTTTGAGATGCTAATATGATGCTTTAGGTTTGTGATGTTTTTACCACAGGTGATTAATACTGTTGCGAGTTTGGGAAGCAAAAGAAGGTGTTGATCCGT
>Ga0180007_10000950_pt1 | contig 42663 bp, 34 predicted proteins | sample MM_PC_MetaG_FD_121122 | JGI IMG/M metagenome (GOLD analysis project Ga0180007, IMG submission 121122) | Groundwater microbial communities from the Aspo Hard Rock Laboratory (HRL) deep subsurface site, Sweden - MM_PC_MetaG | ecosystem: Environmental > Aquatic > Deep subsurface > Groundwater... | reverse complement strand
GGAATAATCAAAGGCAATTGCTTCGTGGTTCTCATGAACATATACTATTATTTCAAGAACCGTTATGTTTTTCTTCCATGGAACATTATAGATTTTGTAATAAGGTTTTGCATCCATTGCCGGGTCGTATTTTAATATCTTTACATTCATCCTTCTTCTCCTTTATATATCCTTCCAGATAATGTTTTGGGCTGCGTTATCAGTCGCCCCACTTCGACAGCGTATCAACTGTACGCTTTACTCAGTGAGGCTCCTTCTGGCCTTGCCAAAAACTTTATCTGAAAGTCTATAGGGCAAATTTATTGTCTATGAATTTTCTTACCTGTTCCGGGGTATAGTCCAGACATACGATCGGTTTTTTCTCAAGCTTCATGTTTCCGTTATCCAGTTTAACGGTAATATTGCAAAGCCAGTTTTCGTTATCTCTTTTGTCAAAATCCGATCTGTAATGCTGCCCCCTTGTTTCGGTTCTCATAAGTGCCGCCCGGCACATGGCTTCAACCACATCAAGCATGTTATAATTTTCAATGGCTTCTTTCCATTCGGTGTTAAAAGTTTTTGTCTTGTTTGAAACTATCATTCGGGGAAGATCTTCTTTTCTTATCCGCTCCAGTTCTTTTATTGACGATTCAAGATCGGGTCCGTTTCGTATTGGTCCCAAAGCCTTGTACGAAGCTCTTTGAATTGCGTGTCTTACAACATGAGGACGAATTGGACTGTTTACCTTTCTGTTGCGGATTTCATGTACTCTTGTAAATTCATTAATAACCGGCTGCCAGTCTATCTTGTTGATCTGTAATTTGTTGATATATTCAAGAGCCTTTATTACAGCAAGTGAGCCACCACTCATATTCATATCGATACCGCCGGTTCTCGCACCTCTCACACCGCCTCCCAATGGACAGTAAAGGCCCGGTATATCGGTTGCCAGATTTTCATCAACTATCGGATGTGCGTTTGACTCGTACCATTCAAGGGAGACTTCAAGAAGTTGTTTCTGAACGTCAAATCCGAATGATTCCTTGTAAGGTTTCACATTACGCCGGTATGTGTCTCTTAATCCGGCTATATGAGCTTCGGAACTGCAATCGACATATACTCCTCCATTGGGACTTCCCTTGCCTTCCATAATTTTTTTAGCAATCTCACGCGCAAACAACCCACGGTTCATATCATCTCTGGTGTAATGTTTCATCCAGTAATCGCCGTTCTTATCGCATATATACGCCCAGTCAAGATCATCGGCGCCGATACCGCCGTTGTAACTTGCCGCAAGACCTTCAGGATATATACTGATCAGGTCATTTGCCATGAATTCACAGTCAGTCAATCTGGCACCATGTCTTAAAGCAATTGCATCAAGATCTCCGGTGTTATCGGGGCTGCCAAGAGAAATAGGACTTACGGTAATCCAGCCATAGTGCCATGTACAGGGGCCTGCGGCGGCAATTGTGGCTTTTGCCCTGAAAACCCGGAATGAGCCTGTAGGTAAATAAATTCCCATGGCTCCGATGCATTTCCCGTCTTGCATGAACAGGTTGGTAATCATGGTTTTGTCAACAACGTTTATTGCATTTCTTTTAACCTCATCTGATTCATGTCTGCTGAATCCATGTTCTACCATTTCCATACCGGGCATTATCGGCACTGTGATAAGCTTTCCCTCTTTGGTCCTGCTGAAAGCTGTTGTTCCACGGTTAGCCACATCAAGTAGCAATTTGTTATTGGGCATATGATTATAAACTGCACTCATTACTTTCTGATTACCTAAACCTTCAGAGTACCAAAGATTGAACTTGTATGCCGTATCTCCGTCTTTCATACTGGCAACATAATTATCCCAATTCATACCGAAACCGCCGCTAAACCCGAATGGTCCTTTGTCAACCATGATTAAATTGACACCTTGCCCGAATGCCTCAATTGCTGCTGATACTGCTGCAAAACCTCCGCCGATTATAAGTACATCGGTATCATATACTTCATAAACCGGCTCCGGTACGGCAACAGACTTGCCGGGAATCGGGATTTCTTTTGCGGCATCTTTTTTGGTAGTATCGCAGCTTGCAAGATTGAGTATGCCCATACCACCTGCCACACCACCTGCCAGTAGTCCCGCATTTTTCAAAAATTCCCTGCGGGATTTTCCGTTATTTTCTGTTTTCTTTTTTGTAGACATGTCAATTACTCCTTTCAGGATTTAAAGTGAATTGCACCTATTGGCGGAGCATATTTACTATTTCTCTTTTAAAGAACGAATTTGTTGTCTATGAATTTTTTTACCTGCTCAGGGTTGTAGTCAAGGCATACTATAGGTTGTTTCTCAAGTTGCATTTTTCCATTTACCAGTTTAACGGTAATGTTGCACAGCCAGTTTTCATTGTCCCTTTTTTCATAATCAGACCGGTAATGTGGACCTCTTGTCTCGGTTCTCATTAGTGCCGCCCGGCACATGGCCTCAACCATATCAATCATATTATAATTTTCTATAGCTTCTTTCCATTCCGTATTAAAAGTTTTTGTCTTGTTTGAAACTATCATTCGGGGAAGATCTTCTTTTCTTATTCGTTCCAGTTCTTTTATTGACAATTCAAGACTTGCCCCGTCACGTATTGGCCCAAGCGCTTTATAAGATGCTCTTTGGATTGCATGCCTTACAACATGAGGACGAACCGGTTTATCTACCATTCTGTTTCTGATTTCATGGACTCTTGCAAATTCATTATTAACCGGGACCCAGTCTATCTTATTGATTTGTACTTTATTAGCATATTCAAGCGCCTTAATTCCTGCAAGTGAACCGGCACTCATACTTAAATCAATGCTGCCGGTTCTCGCACCTCGCGAGCCACCGCCAACAGGGCAGAAAAGACCGGGTATTTCAGTTTCAAGATTTTCGTCAATTATCGGATGTCCATTGGATTCGTACCATTCCAGAGCAACTTCAAGGAGATTCTTTTGAATGTCAAATCCGAATAAATCCTTGTAAGGCTTAACATTACGCCTGTAAAGATTTCTTAGGCCGGCAATCAGAGCATCGGAACGGCAATCAATATACACGCCTCCATTGGGGCTGCCCTTTCCTTCATAAATTTTTTTGGCGATTTCACGCGCAAACAACCCGCGGTGCATTTCTATCCGGGGAATATTTTTCATCCAGTAATCGCCGTTTTTGTCGCATATATAAGTATAGTCAACATCGTCGGCACCGATACCTCCATTATAACTTGCTGCAAGACCTTCAGGATAGATACTGATCAGATCATTTGCCATAAATTCGCAATCCGTTAATCTGGTGCCATGCCTTAATGCAATTGCGTCTAAGTCTCCGGTATTATCAGGACTGTTAACAGAGACAGGCCCAACGGAAACCCATCCATAGTGCCAGGTGCATGGACCTGTAGCGGCAATAGTGGCTTTGGCCCTGAAAACACGAAACGTACCGGTAGGCAAATAAATACCCATGGCGCCAATGCATTTACCGTCTTGTATGAACAGGTCGGTTATCATGGTCTTTTCAACCACGTTTATTGCATACTTTTTAAGCTCATCAGATTCATGCCGGCTGAACCCATGTTCTATAACATCCGCACCGGGTATCATCGGTATTGTTATAAATTTTCCTTCTTTGGTTCTGCCGAAAGCTGTTGTTCCTCTGTTGGCTATATTAAGCAGCAACCGGTTATGGGTATTGTGATTATAGATGGCGCTCATTACCTTCTGATTGCCCAGACCCTCTGAATACCAGAAGTTGAACCTGTAAGTCTTATCTCCGTCTTTTGTACTGGCAACGTAATTATCCCAATTCATCCCGAATCCGCCGCTAAAACCGAATGGGCCCTTATCAACAATCATTGAATCCGCACCTTGAGCAAACACTTCCATTGCTGCCGATATTGCAGCAAAACCTCCACCAATGATAAGCACATCAGTATCATATACTTCATAAACAGGATCGGGGACAGCGACAGTCTTTCCGGGAATCGGGATTTCTTTTGTTGTATCTTGATTTACAGTATCGCAGCTTGCAAGATTGAGTACGCCCATACCCCCAGCCATACCGCCAGCTAATAGCCCCGCATTTTTCAAAAACTCCCTGCGGGATTTTCCTTTCTTCTCTGTTTTTTTCTTTGTCGGCATTTGCATCGCTCCTTTCAAGATTTGAGAGAAACTTTTTTAGCCTCAGAGATCAAACCTGATTATCTCTGGAATAAGCTCTTTTGAATTCACTGTAACTTTTGCAATAGTTACAGGCAGATTTGACCTGCGCGGGCCTGCGCTTCCAGGGTTAAGATAGAATATAGAATCCTGCTGTTTTACTTGTGCTCTGTGGGTATGACCAAAAATCACCATATTAAGATTCGCTACAGCCGGATCAAGATCAAGATCTTCAATCTCATGCAATATATAAAAATAATGGCCGCAAACATCTACGGCTTTTATCAGAGGAAGATCTTGGGTCCACTTTCCCTTATCCGTATTTCCTTTTACTGCATGTACCGGAGCAATCTTGCCAAGCACATGCAGTACTTGTAGATCTCCAATATCACCTGCATGAAATATTATATCACAATCAGCTATGGCCGATAACACCTCAGGCCTTAAAAGACCATGAGTATCAGATAAAATTCCAATTCTGTGTAGCATATATAAGGCTTTCTTTATCAATTTCTTCTTTTCGTATAGAATTAATTATAAGTCTACTCATGTATTTCCTGTTTTCCGGTCTGTGCCACAGCGCCAGCATGATGTAAATTGAGGTTCAATTATTTCACCACATTTTTTGCATTTCCAAGAAAGGCCAAAACAACGATTTAATCTTTTATAAAATACTGTGAGCCACTTGCAAAACGTTTCAGTTTGGCCAAGCCCAACGCAAAGATCGGCCAAAATGGGGCATTTTGAAACTGGCTCCTGTTTCTTAGTTTTCAGGCCTTTGTATATCTAACTTATTCATTCTCGCTCTTAAAGTACTCGGGTGCAGCCCCAAGATAGAGGCCGCTCCATCCTTTCCGTTAATGCGCCACCCGGTATGTGAAAGTATGTTAAGAATTTGCATTCGTTCAACTTCTTCCAGGGTTTGTATGTTTGTTGTGGAAAACAGAGGTGCTGTCTCAGGTTTATCCGCCACTTGCAATATATGCCCCTGGCATAAGATAACTGATCTTTCAATGACACTTTCCAGCTCACGTATATTGCCAGGCCATGTATAATCTTGCAATCTGTTTATTGTCTCTCTAGAAACAGATGAAATCTGTTTCCCGTATTTTTTCGCATATTTTTCAACAAAGGCTATTACCAAAAGAGGTATGTCGTCTTTGCGCTCGCGCAATGGAGGAACGATAATGGGAAATACATTTAGCCGATAAAAAAGATCCTGCCTGAAGCGTCCTTTACGAACCTCTTGTTCAAGATTACGATTTGTTGTTGCAACGATACGCACATCTGCTTTGATAGTGTTGGAAGCGCCAAGACGTTCAAATTGGCCATGCTGGATTGCCCGAAGAAGTTTGGCCTGCATATCAAGAGGAAGTTCGCCTATTTCATCAAGACATAACGTAGAACCATTTGCAATTTCAAACCGTCCGATTTGCCTTTTATCGGCTCCGGTATAAGCCCCTTTTTCTCTGCCGAACAGTTCACTCTCTATAAGATTAGATGGCAGGGCTGCACAATTTACTACTATTATCGGACGATCTTTGCGGGGGCTCATGTTATGAACAGCATTTGAAATAAGTTCTTTACCTGTACCGGTTTCGCCAAGAACAAGAACGGTCATACTTGTTGGAGCAACCTGCTCAACCTGGTAAAGTACTCGTTTTATGCTTTCGCTTTCACCAATTATATCGGAATACTGATATTTTATATTTATCTCATGGCGAAGATAAATGTTTTCGGCTTCCAGTTGCTCTGTCAATTTGTTTATTTCGGAAAGGGCACTACGAAGAGATTTATCTGCCTTGCGGTGCTCCTCTATCTCATGCTCAAGACGCTTGTTCGCAATAAGAAGTTCATTAGTACGCTCCATAACCCTTGATTCAAGCTCACTGTGTGACTTTTGCAAAGCTTTGGACATAAGTTTTCGCTCGGTGATATCGGAAAACATAATCGCAAATTGCCCTTTTTGAGGACTGATAACCCATGTATCAAAATATTTTTTTAATTGGGCAGAATAATTTTCATAAAGAACCGGTTCGCGTGTAACAGCAACTTGCTCATATATATCAAGCCAATACTGTTCTATATTCGGCATAACTTCTTTAATGTTTTTTCCAATAATGCTTTCGGAGTTAATCCCTGTCAGTTTTGTAAACGCCGGATTTACAGAAATAAACCGATAATCTGAAGGTTTACCCAATTCATCAAAAATAATTTCGTGAAGCGCAAACCCCTGGGTAATATTCTCAAACAGTAATCGATATTTCTCCTCACTTTCTTTTAAGGCTTTATCCGCCTGTCTGCGCTCCAGCTCAGCTGAAGCACGAATGGCAACCAATTTCAGAAGCGACTCAGCAAGTTTTGTATCCGTCAGAGATCTGTGCCCAATAACCGAAATCAGGCCGATAGCTTTCCCCTTAGAACTCCATAGAGTTGCCCCCACATAGCTTTCAGCTTTTATCTCCTGAAGTATTATATCATCCGGGAATAAACTGCTTACATTTTTTGGAAAGCAGCATATTGCCTTGCCCACCACGTCATTGCATGGCGTGCCTTTAAGGGAATAAGATATATTATCATCATAATTTCCATTGGAATACACAGCCAAGGTGTTTGCCGACAGGCCGTCTTCCGATAAGCGGCTAATGAAAACATAATCCATTGTGAGTGTTTCTGCGAGATAACATGCCAGCGATTCGAAGAAATCTTCGCCTGTTGCCGGCAAGCCGCACTGCAACAAAAATATCTGGGCATTCTCAATTTGCTTGCGTTCGGTAACATCCTGAACAATACCAACTGAACGGATTGCCTGCCCGGAAATATCATAATCGGTTCGGCAAATCTCATACAGCCACTTGATCCGCCCGTCTTTCATCAATAGACGGTGTTCTACTTCATACCGGGATTTTTTTCTAACCGATTCGGCATAAGCCTTATTAACATATTCACGGTCATCAGGATGGACAACATCCAAAAAAGTTTCGTAGGATATTTCAAATTTATTTGGATCTATTTCAAAGATCTCAAAAACAGTATCAGACCATTCCAGATGGTTGTTTAGAAGGTTTAGTTTCCATCTGCCCATTCGTGCAATACTTTGAGCCTCTCCCAGATTTAATGCATACTCCCGAAGAGTATTTTCCGCCTTCTTGTGCTCGGTAATATCGAGCCCATAAACATTTATGTAATCAGTATCCTGTATAGGTGCAAATGTAAGAGAAAATACACGCCCTTCACATTCAACCACAGTATATTTAATCAATTTGGACCCGGAAACATCAATACTTAATTTGCGCCAATAATCAGGCAAAGAAGTACCTGGTTTACACTTCCACAGATCCAACAAAGGTTTGGCAGAATTATTGGCATACAGCACAATACCGTTACTTGTAATTCTTAGCACGGGATTTGGATTTTCACTGGGAAATTTTGAGAGGCTCTCAATCTGTTTTTCCACCTGATTGCGCTTAAGAACCTCTTTTTCTAATTCCTCAATCCTTTGCTCTAATTCTATATAGGTTGGTTTTATTAACATTTTTATTAAATGAAAAAATTGAAGTGTTTGTAAAAAATATATGTGTTACACGCTCTTTTTTAATTCTCTCAAATCAATTCCTGCCGGGCTCTGAAATACTCTAAGATCAAACTCAGGAACTATAGCAAGTATATGATCAAAAATATCAGATTGGATAGCTTCGTAGTTCGCCCATGCCTTATCTTTGCAGAAAACATATATTTCAATTGGCACTCCGCACTTTGTGGGAGTCATCTGCCGGATAATGAAAGTCATTTCCTGATTTACCATAGGATGGTTCTTTAAATAAGCAACCACATAAGCACGGAAAGTTCCAATATTGGTTAATTGTCTTTTGTTTGCTGTACCGGAATCCTCAAGATTATGCAATTTATTGTATTCAGCCAATTCTTCCTTTTTATGTTCCATATATTCTGTAATATATCTTATTTGGGAAAATCGGTCCACCATTTCGACCGTGCAGAATTTTATAGTATTTAAATCAATACAAACCTCTCTTTTAATTCTGCGTCCACCCGATTGCTGCATTCCGCGCCAGTTTTTAAATGATTCGCTGATAAGAGCATAGGTAGGAATTGTGGTTACTGTTTTATCCCAGTTTTGCACTTTTACGGTTGTTAAAGCAACCTCCAGGACTGCGCCATCAGCACCGTATTTGGGCATTTCAATCCAGTCCCCATGCGCCAGCATTTTATTGGCCGAAAGTTGTATCCCGGCCACAAAGCCAAGGATTACATCCTTAAAGACCAAGAGAAGGATGGCCATAAACGCGCCCATACCACTTATGAAGTAAATAGGTGTTTTACTGAATACTATGGAAATAACTAAAATAACAGCTATAAAATACAGTACAATTTTCAGGCTCTGAATAAAACTTTTTATAGGAACTTCTTTGGAAACCTCTGTTGAACTGTATATATCAAGTATGGCATTTAAGAATGAATCAAGAACCATAATACTGATAACAATCAAATAAATATACACGGAATTTATACATATAGCTATGAGTCGCTCATTGCCCTCAAATGCCAGAGGCAGCATAAGATATATAATAGCAGCTGGAGCAAAATGAGATAGCTTTTCAAATACTTTGCGTTTATGGAAAATGTCGTCCCACTGACTTTTGGTGCGGGCAATTATGCGGTCTACAACATTTATAATAATCCGCTTGGCAATAATATTTGCTATGATACTGAAAATGATTGCAAGAACTACTAAAATACTTCTTGTTAATAAACCCGCATTCTCAAGATTTACCCCATGAGAGACCAATAATTCATTAATAAATTCTGTCATAATAAACCTATAAGATTCAAGTTAAGTGGTTTAAATCCTGAGTATCTGACCCTGATAATATCGGCATAATTAACTTCTATTAAATACAGCCACATATGTCAAGTATCCTCTGCGCAAACATCCATAATAACCTCCTGCCAACATGGACGTCTATCAAAGATACCAAAAAAAGTTTAATATTTAATCAATCTGTAGGCTATCTGTAAGTAATTATGTATTAAGTAATACTGGTGTAAGCGGCAAAAAAAAGCTAAGTAACTCATGAATTACATGTCAATATCTTCAACCATTAAATTCACAATTTATGGAGGCAAGCATGAAAACGAGTAAATTCGCCCGTAAAACCGGCAAAGTATTTATTCCAAGTGCAAAAAAATTCACTCCCAATCAGAAACCAATTCAACCGGACATCATTGATAGAAATAATTTATCGGTCAATGAACTGGTTAATCCGCAAACTTTACATCCATACAAGTTTTGTCATACAAATCTTAAACAAGGATGTTATTCCATCTCAATAACAACAAGTTCTATGACTTTTTTAAACCGGGGATGGCGTGGCACGATTCGTGTGGAAAAGGCAGATGACGGAATCTGTATTTCGGGTGACCTGTATAAAGTTAAGCGATATATGGTTATGAGTAAAAAAGTCCTTGTCGGTACACAAGAGTATAAATTGGTAAAACCAGAACTAAGAAATATCGAGCTTCTCTATGAAAACAGATTATTTTCGGAATATCCGGTTTTTAAAAAGAAGATACCTGTTTATTCCAGGCGCAGTTATTATGCTTACCTTTTAGGAACATCGACACAGCTATATGCTATATCACACAATAATAATCCATGTTCTTTCAACCTTGATTTTGATCTGTACGAATTTGATCATGATGACACCGGTTATGAAGGCACATTCCCAAATGCCCCTACAAAGGCAATCCGGCTTGTTCTTCAACACACAGAAATTGATAATCGCTATACCGGAAAAATGTTCGAAGGCGAAACTGAACTCGGCACGGTAACTATGGAATGGGTTTCAAGCTATTTTCGAAAGGCTTATTTGGACATCCACACCCTGCAAGGAGCACAACCACCTCAAGGTGTTGATGATCCGGATAGTACTGACACAGAAACTTTCAGGACCATTTTTGCTACCGCAGGTTGGGACTTGTCTGCTGCATACAAAACACCTGATATTACTATTCCGGCCAGCCTTGCCGGTATCCAGGATTCTGATGATTGCTGGAATCGCGAAAATTCCCATGAATTACTTGAAACAGTGTCGACTTACGATCCAGCAATTTTAGATAAAAAATGGAAAGTACATCTCATAGCCATTGAAGGAAGGCTTGGATGCAGCCGGGGAAGAATGTTTGATAATGAAATTGATGCTGCAGACATAGGCGATGTTAATAATGTAGCACGTGAAGGCGCAGTTACTTACAGCCATGATGGTTACAATAACGCAAGTTTTGGTGACAATGAAAATGATCTGCAAAAAGATACGCCGCGGGCATTTATTCGTAGTGCCGCCCATGAAGTTGGACATGCGTTTAATATGATCCATCAACATGACGAAGCCGTTAACGATAATTCTATAATGACAGTATCACCAGGTGTAGCGGGTGTATTAAATGCTGACGGACTTGATTTTCCGGAAGATATAGATCTTTCTTTTAACGCACTTTGCCGTCATCACCTCATTCATCGCCCTGATCCATGGGTGCGCCCCGGTGCGCTCGAATTCACCGGAAATTTAGTCGGCACTCCCGAAGCTGATGATGTTTATTTTTATGATCCATCACAACTAAAGATGGAGCTTACCCTTTCTGGTAAAAATATAAAACTTGGAGAAATACTTAAAATTTCCTGGAAAGTTACCAATACATCAAAGAATCCCATTGATTTTCCTGAGCGAGTAACCGACAGTTCCTTTACTGCCCGCGTCAGTATTACCTATCCCGACGGCTCGATAAGATTTGTTCGTCCGGCAGATGTGAATGCCGACATTGATAATCCGCTTATACCGTTAAACTCCGGCCAATCCCGCACATCAGAAACAACATTATTTTGGAATAAAAAAGGTTTTGCCTTTACCAATCCGGGAAAACATATCATTGAAGTAAATATTCTGTGGGCTGATGAAGGGTACCATTCATGCGTTAATGCATCTGAAGATCTCTGGGTAGATTATCCGGTAACTACCCATGAAAATGAAGCCGCCTCAATTATCCTTCATAAAGATGTCGGACGGTATGTTGCACTAAAAGGCAGAAAGCCTATCAAAGAGGCGATACAACGAATCGAAAAAGTAATCTCCAACTATAAAACACACCCTGCAAGCGGGGCGCTTAAAGATATTCCCGGACACCGCTATTCGCTAATCAAGCTGCCGGCAAAAATGAAAGTAATTAAGCCAGTATCAAAAAAACAATAAATATAGTTTATGCGTTGTTGGGTGAATGCTAAAAGATAGTAGCTGACAAACAGATGCATTCTAATGCGTCACAGAAGTGATGATTATGTGTGATCATTTATCATAAAGGGAAGTTTAATGAACGACTGGAATCCAAACTTGTATATGCAATTTAGATCAGAAAGAACCCAGCCCTCAATTGATTTGATCTCTAAAATTATTTCAGTTGAACCAAAATCAATTATTGATGTCGGTTGTGGACCAGGGAACAGTACGCAAGTTTTGGTTAATCGCTGGCCAAAGGCCAAAATAACTGGCTTAGATAATTCATCAGCAATGATACAAAAGGCTAAGCATGATTATCCGAATCAAGAATGGATTGTAACAGATGCTTTAACTTACGAGTCTGAAATCAAATATGATATTGTTTTTTCAAATGCAGCGATTCAATGGATACCAAATCACGAAAACTTGCTGAAAAAGTTTCATGGATCACTCAAAGATGAAGGTTTACTTGCAATTCAAATCCCGCTTTTTTGGGACATGCCACTGGGAAAGGTTATCAATGAAACAGCCAATGATATCCGCTGGAAGGATCAAATGGAGGGCATTGCAGATCTTTTCACAATTCATAATTATTCATTTTATTACGATCATCTATCCAGCCTATTCAATTCAATAGATATTTGGGAGACAAACTATCTTCATATACTGGATAGCCATATAGCAATAATAGAAATGATGAGAAGCACAGGCATGAAACCTTATTTAGAAAAGTTAGATAATGATTTGGACATAAATCAATTTGAAAAAAAAGTTTTAATAGGAATTAAAAAAGCGTATCCAAAACAAAAAAACGGTAAAGTCTTATTGCCATTCAAGAGATTGTTTTTCATAGGATACAAATCACAAGGCTAATCAGCCGACGCCAAAAGCCGCGCGACTGATTAGCAACGACACTATCAGTGCTGGAAAGATTTCAGAATGAATTTCGATGGAACTAATCTTAAAAGAATCTGTTTGACCATGGCGGCGTGGTCTACTGTTTTCATTGCAATTACATTAACGGGTTGTTCCGGCTCTTCCGGTAATGCCATAAGTACTAAAGTGGGGCTATATAGTAGGAACATCGCAGTTGATTCAGTAACAAGAAAATATGCTTATTACGTGCCGGATGAGTTAGGCGACGGGTCACATCCATTGGTCGTTGAGTTACATGGCGGTGGTGTTTACATTGAAGATATGACAGGAGAAAGCGGCCATAAAACACCTTATAAACTATGGATGGATATTGCTGATAGAGAGAAATTTATTGTAGTTTATCCCGAGGGATTAAATGGTACATACAAAAAACCAACTTGGAATGATTGTCGTGAAAATGCAATAGTATCTTCAGATGCAGATGACGTCCATTTCATTTCCGCATTAATAGATGAAATATCATCGTCATACAACATTGATCCCAACAGAATTTATGTTTCCGGCACATCGAATGGCGGGATAATGGCCTTAAGGCTCGCAATAGAATTATCAGACAGAATTGCAGCTGTTGCTGCAACGGTAGCTGCAATGCCGGATGTTTCGTCATGCGCATCACCTGTTGAACCTATTTCTGTTTTGTTTATGAATGGTACAAATGACAATAATTTACCATATGATGGTGGTACGATTGGAAATCCACCCAACCCTGATCACGGCACTGTATATTCAACGGATGTTTCGGTAAATATATGGACAACTGTTAATGAAACCGATACGAGCCCAACGATCTATAGTTTTCCGGATATAGACACAGAAGATGGTGGAATTGTCACAAAATATACATATTCAAACGGTATTAACGGAACTGAAGTTATATTATATAATGTTTTAGGTGGGGGGCATTCTGCCCCGAGCATTGTTGAACAATATTCTGCATTGTTTGAGCTATATTTCAACAAGCAAAACCACGATATTGAGATGACAACGGAAGTTTGGAATTTTTTTAAGAATAATACATTAAATTATTGATTACTACACACAACGAAGGTGTTATTTCCAGATGCAATATGTAATGAATTAACTTTTGATGCAATTATTTTAACGACAGGAGGGCAATACAATGTACAAGCAAATACTAGTCACCTTTATTGGGATTCTGCTTCTAACTTGTTCTATCCCTGCATTCGCACAGGAAGTTCTTTACACCGAAGATTTTGAATCTGGAGCGACCGAAGGTTGGGAATTAGAGCCAGGCTGGAGAATGGAACAAAAGGAAGGTAATTTTGTCCTCAACGGAGAAGGACATAATTGGGCAAGGCTGCAAAGAGGTCAGGACTGGGCCGATTATACCTTCCGATCTCGCATTAAGGTTATCAGAGGAGGAATTCATCTAAATTATCGCGTTAGCGAGAAGGGAAGATACTTTATTGGTTTCAGTGAGGAGGGACTCTATCTGAACAAGGAGACGCCTTGGGGAAAATTCTTTGAACTCGCCAAAAGCGATGCGCGCATTGGTATTAACACTTGGCATGACATCGAGATCCGGGGCAAGGGTGGGCATCTTCAAGTCTATTTAGATGGAAAGCTGGAAATAGATTTTACTGACAATGCTCCTATCACACAGGGCAGTATCGCTTTTGAAACTCTCGAAGAATCTTATGCCCAGATAGATAATGTTGAAAGCGCTAGTATTTCTACCGCCATTTCCGAAACAGATGGTGCAATTAATTTGGATTTGATAAACATAGGAGAGCTGTGGATAGAAGGTTTGAAGCTTGCTGTTGGTGAGCAGGCCCAAGAGTTATTTTCATCTGCCGAAGATGTTTATCATAAAGCTATTTTACAGATAGAAAAAGGGGCAGTAGATGAAGCTGAACACCTTGTAAAGGAGGCTGAATCTATCTATCGCGAGGCAATCATAATAGGGTTGCGGCAGGGACTGTTAGAGATAACGGAAAAGAACTTAAAGGAGGGCAATACAAATATTACTCTTGATAATCTTGAAAAATCAAGACAGTTATATAAACAAGCAAGCGACAGAAATATAAGCACAAAAGAGTTTTTGAAGTTGATTAAAAAAATACAATGGGAACTTGCCAGTATGACATATCCGGATTTAACAGTCGAATTATGGAGTGTACCTGAAAGTCAGAAGAAATTAAGCCATAAAAAATGGATTTCTCCTTATCCTCCCACACCGGATCAACCTGCAATCATTTCTATAATTGTTAAAAATATCGGATTAGAGCCTGTTGATAAAAAATTTAACATTGAACTTTATGTAGATAAAAAATTAGAAAAGACCTGGACATGGTCACCTATCTTAGAAATGGAGGATGACTATCATAAAAAGAACCTGATGATGCCCGGTGAAACACAGGTATATGAATTTGCCAAAAAGTTTTCAGCGGGAAAACATACCTTCCATTGGAAAGTAGACACGAAAAACAATATTTCTGAAAGCGATGAAAGTAAAAAAAGCAATGAGTTGGAAGCAACAGCAATTTGGGTTGCCCCATCTGACCTCCCGGATTTGATCGTCAAAGATATCACTCATGCTGATGAACTGATTGTTGGACAAGACACTAAATGGAAAATCACAATTAAAAACAACGGGAAAACGGATGTCGATTCTCCTTTCTTAACTACTTTGGATACAGGTGGCGTACAGTTTGGATCATTTTGGCTAAACTCCCTTGCCGCAGGCGCTTCAAAAACCTTTGAGACAACACAGTCCTCCAGCATAGCCGGTACAGAGTCTATAACAGGAACCGTTGATGTTGGCGGTGTTATACCCGAGACAAATGAGGCTAATAACAAGAAAGTAATCCCGTTTACTACATCATACGTGGACTTAGAAGTGGGTACTGTTCTTGTGAAAACAAATAAATCCGCTATCCATGAGCCTGTAACGATTTCGTTTCAAATAAAAAACAATGGTCTCGGAAATGTTACCAAACCTTTTAAAATAGGGGTCTTTCCAGGCAAAGTGGTGCAAGGCAAGACTCAAGCAACTTCGTTTACATTCCCTAAAAATAAGCTACCATTGAAGGCTGGAGCATCAATCGATCTCGAACATAAAGTTACTTTGTCCTATCCCGGAAATTACCAAGCTTGGGTTATGGCAGATTTCCCTGATCCGGATTTCGTTTATAATGAAAAAGAAAAGGCCAATAATACAAAAACCAGCAAGGGCTTTTCTTTAAAGGAAACTTATTATGTTAAAATTGATAAGATTAAATATACTTCCTCATGTAAAAACGGATTTGAGGTATGGCTGGACCGTTCAGGTGGATATTGGAAAGGAGATGTAGTATTACAGCTTTTCTATAACGGTAAGTTGAAAAGTGAAAAGGCCTTACTTCCAGATGAAAGCAAAGCATACTTTAAGGAAAATACTTTTGATGTAGGTTTTGCCGATAATAAAGAGCTTAAAATATACAACGGGACCTTAGAGACCCATGCAAAGGTGGGTGGCCAACTTATACAATCAAGCTCACCTGCAAAAGTAATTGATGTATGGGATTGGCCCCAACCCAAAATCAATTCTATTTCTCCTGATTATGCATTGCGGGGGCAAAAGAATAATATAACCATTAATGGAAAGGATCTTACAACGCCAAAGGGTTTGACCAATGTTACTATTGCGCATATGCAACCAGGAGCTTTATCTCCGGACAATGAAGTAACAGAAAAAGTATTAAAAACATCCTCCTCAGTTGTAGTAACTGAATTAGATGTTTCTAATAGTGTGCAACTCGGCAAGAGAGGCCTTTGGATAGATGCTTGTTCATATGCAGATTGCAGAGATTGCTTTGAGATAGTATCACAACCACCTTCTCCAACAAAACCATCAGAGCCTAAAAAGCCGCCCGTATGCAATAAACCCGATCTTTATATTCTTGGTTCTGTTTGGCTTGAACCAACCAACAACCCGTCTCCGGGTCAAAAATTTACATTCTATTGTACCTTGATGAACATAGGTAATGCATTAGCGCCAGCCTCTAAAGCAAAAGTTATATTAACCGGTGGAGGAAAAGAACTGCAATCAAAAATCATAACCATTCCCAAGTTAAAGGCTAAACAGCCGTATAAAGTTAGCTGGGCCTTTAATAACGGTCTCCCAAAAGGTAAATATACTTTTAATTATTATAAAATTACAATAACTCTTGATTATAATAAAGCTATTCAAGAATGTAATGAAAACAATTGGACTGACATCTCTTTCGGTGTTTATTAACTAAACCTTGATTCGGAGATATACTGGTCAGTACATTACCTTGTATCTTTCACAGAATAAAACAATGAAACAAACTAAATTAAAAGATATAGCAATTAAATACTGTGTAGAAGATTTGCCTGAGTCATTAAAACCGGGGACATCTCTTGGCATTGTAATTAGTCGTATAGAGCTTGCTCCAGATTTTATACCTGAAGCGACAAAATCATATTTAAGAAAATCAAAATTAGATAGCCTGCTGAAATATGCTTGTAAACAAATATCTTTTAACGAGTTTTCAGTAGTTGCCAAATCAGAACAGAATGAACGTAAATTAGCAGCAGAAAAAGCAGAGCACGGGTCAAGGCTTAATCAAGACGAAATAGCATGGCTCATGATTTCTCGCGAAGGGTTATATTTTGGCTATTATACTGAAAAGGTGCGTGAAAAATATCACAGAATTGAAGCTGAGTATTTTTCAAATAAATTTCAAAGCAGTAATAACCCTTGGGATGCAATTAACGCAAGTAGTCATTTTCGTAAATGTAATCAAGCAAAAAAGGCAGACTCAGTTTTAATCAATATTAACAATTCTGAGTTAAAATCTAAAAAAATTGAGTCAGCTTTCCACACAACATATGGTGGCGTTAAAAGGGATTTAGAGAATTTTAAAGATGCTATTAATCATGGCAACAAAGCTCATCTTCTGACTCCACATAATTTCCGACCATGCACCTTACTAGGTGCAGTCAATATTGAAATTGGAAATTATGATGAAGGTCAATCATGCTATCGAAAGGCTGTTGAACGGGGCGCTACTCAAAAGTCAGTAGATGATGATCTTCGCAGCATCTTTATGCGAGCTGAAAAATCAAAGCGTAAGGAATTAGGAATTTACCTTTATAACAACGACTCTGAACGTTACGGCTGGGTCAAAAATATATAAATTAAAATTTGGTACAACAAATCGAGAGAAGAATTTAGAAATCTTGATTTGGGATTTAAATAAGAAAACCTGTATCAGGTGAGTTTAATCAGGGTTTGACACAATTTACTCTTTAAGCCGGAAGTAATTTGTAACGGTTACGAAGCTAACCTGATCAAATAGTTTGCAGGAAGAAACTACCGGCAAACTGGAATAGAGGCAATCACAAACTCATTGCTGTGGCAGTAGATAACTCAGGACAAACAACGACAGTTAAAAGAGCTTTTCAGGTAAAATAGCTGATTCACGATATAAATTTTATTGATTTAGTTTAAGCAAAGTGTTAGCCAAGTTTTTAAATTTATGTTCATTGGACAAGCTGTTCTATTTTTATATTTTATACAGGAATAAGTAATCCCTTTTCTTGATTTGTTTTTTCACTCTCTCTAATACCGGGTTACTTACAAAGAGATAGCAAGGCGGCAAGGCGTTTTTCCCTTAGGCGTATATGTATACGCCGAGGACAGAACCGACAAAGCCAAAGCAGCTATAATTTGAATGAGACTCGGTATAAAAGATTTAACATGACCGGATACAAAAAAACCCCGATCTTCAGATCATTGAAGTACGGGGCTTTTGTTTTTTAAATATCACAAATTATCAATTTTTTTTAGTAACAGTACAATAACTTGTTATGAGCTAAAAAGGTGAGAATAATGAAAATTTCAAGAGTAACAATTTTAACGCTTGGCGTAGGGGATTTAGGCAAAGCTACAGACTTTTATAAAGCTGTACTTGGTACACCTCCCAAAATATCGGATGAGATTACTTTTATTGAGCTGCCCGGCACCTGGATTGCCCTCTATCCTTTTGAAAAACTCGCAGAAGATATTTCGCCCGATGTTGCTGTAACTCGTAGCGGGTTTAATGGAGTCACACTTGCTCACAACGCCCGTAGCAAGGATGAGGTTTTTGAAATTATAAGACGTGCGGAAACGGCTGGTGCCAGTATTATTAAAGAACCGCAAGATACTTTCTGGGGCGGCTTCAGTGGATACTTCTCTGATCTTGATGGTTATTACTGGGAAGTAGCTTGGGGGCCAATGTTTGAGTTCACAGAGAATGGTGAAATGAAATTCAAAGGAAACTCTTAACCCCAAAGGATTGAGAAGATCCTGACAAGGTCGTTCTCAATCAGATGTTCTTGCGAGAATTTGAACAAATAAAATACAGAAGGAAAACCTACAATGTCGGTCGTGACCAAACTCTCCCTTACTGATAATCTGCCACTTACCTGTTCACGTTCAGGCATCTGCTGTCATGGCAAAACTGTCAGGCTGAACCCGTCGGAACTAGCGTGTCTGGCTAAAGCAAAAGGACTGACCCCGAGGACGTTTCGTGATCGTTACTGCGATTTTGGTGGCATCCAATTGCGTTTTGATGGTGCACCCGGCTGGAAACAGCAGCCGGCGTGCAGCCAGTACGTATCTGGCTTTGGATGCAGCGTGCATTTGGGGCGCCCGCTGGCCTGCCGGTTATATCCTCTTGGCCGCCAAAGGCAGGGCGAGAAACTGCACTACATTTACCAAGGGAGTGATTTGCCCTGTATGGAAGGGTGTCCGGAAGTTTTAGATTTACCTCAATTGAGTGTCGCCGCCTACATTGAAGGACAGGCCACAAAGCGCTTCGAAGTTGCTCAGGATGAATATCTCGAACTGATGCAAAATTTAGCTGATATCGCTTTCGCCCTTCTGCTGGAAAGTGGTTTGGCCGAATCGGGTGACCGGAAGACATTGCGTCTTTGGCGAGAGATGGGTAGTGAAGAGCCCGAGCAATTGCAGAACCGGCTTGATCCGGAGTGGCTCGACCTGCTGATGCTCCCTGAGTTAACGGATGGCTTAAATGATCCCATAGCTTTTTCTCGCCAGCATCACGATCTACTTCTATTGAATGCTCAAGAATCATTTAGCACACTGGACAATCTCACCGATTGCTGCAAGGCATCAGAATTATTGATGGGACTGGCGCTGCACCTTGGCCGTGGTCTGGGCGCAAATCCTACCGAACTGGCCGAACACTGGATCAAGACTGCAAAAGAACATGGGGCGCTTGACTAGCGGCATCCGGACGGGGAACCAATAGAGGCAGTCACAAACTCATTGCTGTGGCAGTAGATAACTCAGGACAAACAGCGACAGTGAAAAGAGCTTTTCAGGTCAAATAGCTGATTCACGATAGAAATTTTATTGATTTAGTTTAAGCAAAGTGTTAGCCAAGTTTTTATATTGTTGCTCATTATACAATTTGTGTTGTTTTGGCATTTTCTGGAAAAAATAATCTATTATCTCATTTTATTATTTATAGGATGAGACTTTTGAAAAATGTTCGATTTTGCTCAAGTTCAAGGAAGGCGAAAATTTTAACCACAGGAATACATCGGGTATTTCGAGGATTGAAATTTGAGCCTGACGATGGAATCGGGTAAAAGGTGGCGTTTTGCAAAGGTCTCAAAAGGATTGAACATGACCGGATACTAAAAGCCCCAATCTTCAGATAATTGAAGCACGGGGCTTTTGTTTTTTTGGGGCAGGCTATGCGGGATATTGAGGATTCAATGTAAATGAATCATCCTTCTATATGAACCGTAAAATTGAATGATATACATAATGATTGAAAAATATTACCATAAAAAATCTGTTAATAAGCTATATAATTATTGAATATAATAAAATAAATTACAAGTTTTGTGTAGCTAACTTTTGGTTTTATAATAATTTATTCTTAACCTTTCCAGAGTTTCTTACAATGGTAAAGCTATCCAAAACTTTATAATCTTTATTGTTCGGCAGTCATAAAAAGACTGTTGGGCGTAACAACAAAAAGGAGGAAATCCAAAATGAAAAAAAACTTTCTACTCCTATCCGGGGCAATTTTGATTTTTATTGGTAGTTTAAACAATGCACAAGCTGCCTTGCTGTGGGATCTAAATGCGGGTGAAGTAAGAACTTATACAGGTTCTGACTCTATCGGAAATACTTGGAACCAAACCTTAACTGTGCTTGGAACAATAACTATTGGGGCACATGATTATTTTCAAATAGACCAATATAATTATCATGATGAAGGTGACCACACTGAATGGCTAATCCGATCAACTGAAAATCAAGTTTTGGTTCCTGATGGAGCAGGAGGGGAGCAAATATTGTTTCAATTAGCTCCTGTTGGTACAACGTGGTCTTTTTTTGATGAGCTACATGAAATAATAGGAACTGAATTTGTAACTATTCCATATGGTGGTGGAACAACAGTAGAAGCTTATGTATACAGACTTAGCGAAATTAGTGGCTCTCCATACTGGTATGAATATGTCATTCCTGGCCTTGGCCAAGTACAAGAGGTTGATTGGTATGTTGATAGTAACGCACCATACATAGAGCAATTAGATGATATTTCACATGCTCCAGTACCTATTCCTGGTGCTGCCTGGTTGCTTGGGTCGGGTCTTGCTGGACTTATAGGGCTACAAAGAAAGAAAAAATAACAATCCAAAGGCAGGGTCTTTTTGTCTCTGCATTTCCATTTTTTTTGGCAGTCACTGCCGAACAAACGGGTCGAGCAGATCGGAACTCGTAAAGTTTTTCAATACTATTTGGGTGGCCGGTCTGCTCACCCTTACGTTAACTGCAATATAATATACAATTATGAAAATTTATCAGCTTAGGGTTTCGATCGTTGGAATCGGACGAGTATACAGAATAATTGAAATATCAGACGAGTGCACTTTTGAATCACTGCAAACGACAATATACAACTCATTTGATATGGATGAAGACCACCTTTATTCTTTTTACATAACCAAAAAAGAAACAAAGAGTTATCGAACGATATGGGATTCACCCGAAGTAACACACCCACTGAATGCACAAGATGGGATGGGGTTTGCTCCAAGAAAATAATCCGCGGATAAAACCAAAATTGAATATGCTGGGCTTAAAGAAAAAGACGTATTCCACTATATCTTCGATTTTGGATCGAATTTATTACATAGAATCAGAGTTGTATCGGCAAAAGATGTTTCTTCGAAGAAGTGCCATATAAAAGTTATAAAATCAGCAGGTGATCTTCAGAGATATCCATATGATATTGATGAAAAGCAATAACAGCAGTTAACAAGACATTCAAGACGGACCGGGAAAGGTCGCGGCTTTTTTAAATAATAAATTAATCAATTTAATCAGGGGAAAAAGCATCGCTATTGAACAGTTAATTATCTACGAATTTAAAATGGATATCGATAGTCTAATAGTATCCCATTATTGAAAGAAAATATTTAATATATTGTTATGCGTTATCAGGGTAAAATTACAGTTTGGAAAGATGATAAAGGATTTGGCTTTGTCACCATGAACGCCACAGGAGAAAAAGCATTTGTACATATCAAAGCTTTTTCCAGGCGTTCGAGAAGACCAGTAGAAGGGGATCGAATCACATACGAACAAATAATGGACGAAAAGCATCGTTTGCGTGCTGAAAATATTAGATTCGTAGGTGATCAAGCATCTACAAATTCTTCTAAATCGATATCGATTGGAAGTGTCTTTGCCGCTTTATTTTGTTTATTTTTATTGTTGGCTTCATTAATAGGCTGGCTTTCATTTGTTGTAATTGGCTACTACATTGTGGCAAGTACAATCGCTTTCTTTGCATATGCGGTAGATAAATCAGCAGCACAGAATAATCGCTGGAGAACAAAAGAAAGTACATTGCATTTTTTGAGTATGCTTGGCGGCTGGCCTGGTGCTTTTTTAGCGCAGACAAAGCTACGCCATAAATCGAAAAAGGAAAAATTTCGAACCGAATTTTGGATAACCGTTGTTCTGAATTGCTGTTTACTTGGCTGGTTTTTAACAAAGAGCGGTTCTGATTTTATTAAGTCAATAATTGGTTCTTAACTAATATCAGGCTGACAAGACGACAAAGCCGACTCCGAGTATGTCCGGTTTCTCCCGCTATGCAACGTCGCTGCTGAACTAATCTCTATTTCAATCAGTAATCCTCAATTCTGGCAACAACTCACCATTGAATAGTTGTAGGTGGAGTCAGCGATTAAAGATAGTAGTAGATATTATACTTTTTTGCTTTATGGGGTAGTATTGGGGTAGTATTCAACTTATAAACTTATTGATCATAAACCTGCGGTTGAAGATTTATTTCTTTACCGCTATTTTTTTTTGGGAGGGTGGTTGGGAGAATGATAAACAAGTTTGTGCTCATGGTCAATACGTCTTACCAGCAACCTGCCAGCTCGTGTTTTAAGGGTTCCGGCTTGCCGCTTCCATGGAACGAATAACGCTGGATTTCTTTGATAAGCTTAACAATTTTGAGGGCTTTTTTGCGGTCTTTTTTCAATCCACCATGACAGGTCTTCAAATCCGGCAAGATCAAACTACAAGCTTTTTACAGGCTTCGTCAAAAGGAATTCCTTTCTTGCGGGTTTTTGCTTCTATCAGTCGTTTTTTCATTGTCTCGCTTTTTAGAAGATAAGCGGTTTCTTTCTCTGACTGTAGCTCCTGCCAGAGATCAATGGGCACAATAACGCCCGTTACATTATTATTCTCATCAGAAATATATTGTATTTACTCCATGATATTTTCCTGCACAAACTATTGCACTGCATAGATCTTTCTTGCTTTGGCATCTCTTAACAAACTGTCTAAAACATGAACAATGGTTTTCTTTTCTTCCTGTTCGAGTTTTTCTATTTCAAGCAGTCTGTCAAATATAGCTCTGCCCTTAATTTCCGTAACGTTCCCGGTATCATCCGTAAGATAGTCCATGGTTACATTTAAAGCATCTGCAATTTTTCTTTGCCACTTCAACAGATTGTTAATTCAGTAGATTATTAATATGAACTCCAACTGGTTACTTTTCCGTTTTCAACGTATACAAATAGGTAAGGCGGGTGTCCCCAACTATATTGTTTTGTGGCTCCGTATTTATTTCTATAGGTATGTACTGAATAGTGCTTACCCAATGTAAGGATCATGGCACGTTCAGACATTCCGATAATTAGTGCAGTTTTAACGATACAAAAACCTTCGTCCATAGTGATCAGCTTTCTATCTACGGCTTCGGTAAGTTTCGGGCCACCTTTTCTATTTGATGGGGAATCTCTGATTATATTTAATAATTCAGTATCGGATAACATTTCAGGGTTCAAGGGTTCAGCCGGGAAATATAAAGAGGCGCATCCGGAAAGAAAGAGGAATAAAATTAAAATGGGTATGGATTTTTTTATTTAGCTGGCTCCGCTGTTTTGGCCTGCTTTTGTCCTGTTTTTTTGCCTGGAAAACGCAAAGAAACAGAAACGATTTTAACCGTAACTGGCTTAATTTATTAGTGGTGGGCGGTACTGGGTTTGAACCAGCGACTTCTACCGTGTGAAGGTAGCACTCTCCCGCTGAGTTAACCGCCCATAGAGGTTTATTTATTTATAAGAATAACGATTTATCAGGTTTTAAGTCAATATATTTTTATCATCTTCATTAATTAGCGTATCTTTTGGGATATCTTCATTGTCTTCATCAGGAATAAGCGGCATCTGATCAGGATCCTTTCTTACAGGAAGCAAAGGATTTACAAGACCTTTTATTTCTTCCGGTGTGGGCAACTCTCTAAGATTCTTTAATCCGAATATCTCAAGAAACCGCTTTGTTGTTGAATATATAAGAGGTCGCCCAGGTATATCTTTTCTTCCCAAAACACGTATAAGTTTGAGTTCAAGCAGCGTACGAAGTATTCCACCGCTGTCAACACCTCTTATATATTCTACTTCACTTCTGATTATCGGCTGCTTATATGCAATAATAGTTAAAGTTTCAAGAGCTGCTTTGCTCATCCGCAAAGGATTTGGCTGCACAAACTTCTTTACCCATTCGGCATATTCAGGTTTTGTACGAATCTGGTATCCTCCGGCAACTTCCATAAGGAAAATGGCACCATCTCTTTCTTCATACTCAGAAATCAGCCGGGATAGCATGTCTTTAATGGTCTTTAAATCAGCCGGGATAACGCTTTTTATCCGCTCTATCGAAATTGGAGCATCCGCCACAAAAAGCAAAGCTTCTAAAATATTTTTTAATTCCTGTTCAGTTGGAATAGTCATGGCGTCTATGTATCACAACTTAATAAATTTGTAAAAAATTATAAATAAAACAGCCTTATTATACCCGATTGAACATGCTGCACAATACTGACAATAGCCATCTTCACCATTTCCAGTATAGCAAGAAAAGTAATTACAATATCGCTCTTTGTAAAATCATCATCAAAAAGCTGATCAAAAGTAATATTGCCCTCTTTTTCCAGCATGTCTGTCAGTTCGTTGATTCGGTCTTTCACCGATACTTTGTCAGGAGTAATATCAAATTCTTTGAATGCCGGAATTTTATCAAGCAGTCTCTGGAAAGCGTCCATCAGTTCAAAAAGTCCGACATTTATTATTCTATCTTCATTGTCTATGGCAAGAACTTTTCTGTCTTGGCTTCTGGAAAAAGTATTTTCACCAAGAATGTTTCTTTCCAGCAGGTGCTCTGCTGCAGACTTCATCTGGAGATATTCAAGAAGAGGTCTGGTAATCTCAATTCTTGGGTCATCTTCATCTTCATCTTCTTTCGCCGGAAGAAGCATCTTTGATTTTATATGTGTAAGGGTTGCAGCCATAACCAGAAAATCACCGGCTACATTGACATTCATGGATTTCATCCAGTCAATATATTGAAGATACTGTTCAGTAACAATGGAAATGGGAATGTCATAAATATCAACTTCGTTCTTTTTAATAAGATGAATAAGAAGATCCATAGGGCCTTCAAATACATCTTTTAAATGAACTTCGTATATTTCTTCCGGTTCTTCCGCCATAGCATATCTTTTCTTTATCTATATTTTGAGCAGACTTCTTACTTCTTCCATTGTATTAACCGCAACTTTTCTTGCCTTTAAGGTGCCTTCTGCAATTATGTCATCAACCAGTTTAGGATTTGCTTTATAATATTTTCTCTTTTCCCTTATAGGTTCAAGAGCCACAGACAAATTTTGCGCCATTATCTTTTTACATTCAACGCATCCGATTTCAGCACTACGGCATTTTGTATTTATATCTTTAACAGTACTACCGTCTGTATATATTTTATGAAATTCATAAACATTGCATACTTCAGGATCTCCCGGATCTTTTTTTCTTGCTCTTTGCGGGTCCGTTATCATTGTTGATACTTTTGATGATATAACTTCAGGTGCGTCTGAAAGAAAAATTGCGTTGTTGTAGCTTTTGCTCATTTTCCGCCGGTCAGAACCTAAGATCTTGGGGGTTTTAGTCAGTATTGCTTCCGGTTCCGGGAATACTTCTCCATAAAGATAATTAAATCTTCTTGCTATTTCTCTTGTGATTTCCACATGCGGAACCTGATCAATGCCCACAGGAACCCCAAAGGGTTTATACATTATAATATCAGCCGCCTGAAGCACCGGATAGCCGAGAAACCCGAAAGTGGAAAGGTCTTTATTGCTAAGCTGTACTATCTGGTCTTTGTAAGTCGGATTTCTTTCAAGCCATGGCACGGGTGTTATCATTGAAAGAAGCAGAAAAAGCTCGGCATGCTCTTTTATGTGAGACTGAACAAACAATGTGCTTTTCTCCGGAGACAAACCCACACTTAGCCAGTCTATCATCATTTCTTTTATATATTCAGATATCATGGTTGTATTTTCATAATCACTTGTCAATGCATGCCAGTCTGCAATAAAATAAAAGCACTCATATTCTTCCTGCATTTCTATCCAGTTCAAAAGCGCTCCGTGCAGATTTCCAAGGTGAAGCGGGCCGGTTGGTCGCATTCCGCTTAATATTCTTTTTTTCCCGGTCATTTAAGCTCCTTAATAAACTACGTATTGAGAATCAATAGAATCATAACTATTTATTCTTTTTATCATTCTTCCTATCATTTGGGATAAAGGGTCCAAGGGGTCCAGGATTCAAGGCTTCAAGTGTTTGCTTTCCAGGGATTTGATCATCGCTTTCAGCATTCTCTCAATATCTCCGATCGCTTCGCATATTTCCTTAAACCTTTCTGTTTCCATATAACCCAAGTCACCAGATATCATCATTTGTGTTTCCAGTTCACAAACAGAACCATAAGCAATATAGAGAAACCTGACATACTCTAAAGTTGTTTTTCTTCCATACCCCTCGGCGATATTCGATGGTATGGAAACAGCAGATCTTCTGATTTGTGAGGTCAAACCATATGTTTCATCTTTTGGAAAATGTTTCGTTACTTTATATATATGTAAACAAAGCTTATACGATTTTTGCCAAACGCTTAACTCTTTATAATTTTTAAGCATTTCACTAGAATCCTTGGCCCCTTGACCCCTTGAATCCTTCATTTGGATCAACTATTTTGGAGATGATCCATTTTTCTTAGTTTCTTAACAAAAAGCTGATGATAGGCATTGCAACATAATCTAAGATTTTATCAAATATGCCTGTAAAAAGGAAAAATATTAATATCATCATTCCAAAACGCTCAATTTTCGCAAATTGCAGTCTCATATGATGGGGCAAAAGTACAGCAAGAATCCTGCTGCCATCAAGAGGCGGAATAGGCATAAGATTAAAAACTGCAAGAATAGGATTGATAAAAACACTATAAAAAAGCATAGAAACAATAGCCTCGAGAACAGGTGCTTTATCCAGATCATAAAAATTGCCGTCATAGCTCAATATAATATGAAATAGTATAGCTGAGATAACTGCCAAGGCAATATTAGCTAATGCTCCTGCCGAAGCAACAACTATCACATCTTTTTTTTGATCTTTCAAATTGGCAAAATTTACAGGAACCGGTTTTGCGTAACCAAAAATTACAGGAGAACCCATAAGCCTAAGCATAACCGGAAGTAAAAATGAACCGACAAAATCAAGGTGTTTGATCGGGTTTAAAGTTAATCTGCCGGCAAGCTTTGCAGTATGATCTCCCAATCTGTAAGCGGCATACCCATGAGCAACTTCATGTACCGTTACGGAAAAAATAAGCGGAATCAGCATTAAAACTGTTTTGTATATATCAAAGTTATCAAACATAATTTTTTATAAATTCCAGTTCATCATTTTTTGTTTTAAGCGCACCGTTTAATCTGGCGCAAAGGGCTGCCTCTAATATTTCCTTATAAAGCGGCCCCGGTTCAATCCCCAGCCTTTTCAGATCTTTTCCGGATACTGATAATTTTTTCTTTCTAAGATTTGTTATAAATAATGATATAGCCTTTTTTACTTTTTCTTTTTTTGTAATCGCCATCATATATAGTATGATTTCTATTTTAAATCCTATAAGCAAATTATAAAGCTCATCATTTTTTATATTAAGGTTACCCTCAAGTTTGTAAAGACCACGCTCCGCATTAAGACGATCTTCGCAGAAAATGTTTCTTTGTTTAGGAGCAATTTCAAAACGGGCGCATACATTTTCTGTTATTTCCTTTTTGCAATTCTTAAAAAGCGGCAGAAAATAAACGGCCCACTTCATATATGATTCTTCCAGAAAAAGCAAATTGTACCATGAGATAACCTGCTTTACGGAATTAAGATATGAAATTGCCTCATTGTTTAATACTATTGATGGATCAATTACTTTTAGAAGGCCATAATCGTTTAATCTTATTATTGGTGATATAGGGTTTTCCTCTTCAAGAATCAGGCGAAACTCAGAAAAAACTCTTCTGCCGCTTAAGCGCTTGGAAAAATCCATTCTAACGGCATTTTCTATCAATCCCGATGTAAGCTTTCCTATCGTAAATCCGAATCTTTGTTCAAATCTTATGGCCCTAAATATTCGGGTGGGATCTTCCACAAAACTTAAATTATGTAAAACTTTAATCGTTTTTTCTTTAATATCTTTTTGTGCTGCAAAAAAATCTATCAGTGTTCCGAATCTTTCAGGATTCAACTGGATTGACATGGTATTTATCGTAAAATCTCTTCTGGAAAGATCAAGTTTTATTGAACTCATCTCAACAGTAGGAAGAGCAGCCGGAAACTTGTAATATTCCAATCTGGCTGAAGCTATATCTATCTTAAATCCATCCTGGAAAATTACTACAGCAGTTCCGAATTTTCCATAAATATGTGTTCGGGCACCTACTATGGAAGCATATTTTTTCGCAAATGCAATTCCGTCCCCTTCTACTACAATATCTATATCTTCGTTTTTTCTGTAAAGTAAAAGATCGCGGACAAACCCACCAATCACATAAGCACTTAATCCTAAGTCAGCAGCAACTTTTCCTATAGTTTTTAATTTCTCTATAAGTTGTTTAGAAAGACGCTCTTCAATAAATTTTACTATATTTCTTGTGCGTGCATGGGCATGTTCGCTTGGTTGATCCGAAAGTTCGGAATTTTTGTGCTGAGACTGTCTTACAAGTATGTTTAAAAGATCTGTTCTTGTAACAACTCCTATTATGACATCTTCATCAATAACGGGAAGAATACGCTGTTTGTTTTCAATTATTTTATTCTGTATTTCGATAAGCTCCGCTTCCGGCCCCACCGTGGCTACTTCAGTTGTCATATATTCTTTAACCAACACATTATCAAGCTTGTGATAAAGCGCTTTTTCTATAACCTGCCGGGTAATATAACCGTGCAGTTCTTCTTTCCCGTCTTTTTTTTCTGTTACAAGAAGCGCATTGATATTATAGCGTGTGAGAAAACTGCTTGCATCCTTACACGAAACATCACCTCTTACGGAAATAGCAGGGGAAGACATAAGCCGTTTTGCAGTTCTTCTTGTTCTTATATTTTCATCAAGTACTTTAAAAAGTTTTTGTTCTACCTGTGTTAAGGTTTCTCCTTTTATAGTCGCGGATGCAGCATATGTATGGCCTCCCCCACCCATGTTAGACATAATAAGGCCAACATCAACTTCAGGGATTCTGCTTCTTGCAACAAGATATACTTTATTATCCATCAGAGCTATTGCAAATATGGCATCTATTTCTTCCGCTCTGGCCATTTTATGAACAAGAAACGAAAAATCATTAATATAGGTATCTGACGATATTGTAGTAACAACAACTTCCACACCATTAATGTTATGCCTTGTTGAGGCCTGTATCATATCATTTAAAAGCGATATTTGCTTAGGGCTTATTTCGCGGGAGATAAGGTTTGAAATAATATTTAAGTTAGCTCCCTTGGAAAGCAGAAAAGCTGCGGCTTTAAAATCATCTTCTGTGGTTGATGGAAATATAAAAGAACCGGTATCTTCATATATACCAAGACACATCATAGTGGCTTCTTCAGCAGAAATAGAAATTTTTTTTTCTTCTAGGATTTGAGCAAGAATTGTAACTGTTGCTCCTGTTTGTCTGTAAATTTCAAAGCTGCCTTTTATATCATTTGCTGTAGGCGGATGGTGATCATATATATGGATATCTAAATCATCACGCTCAAGCAAAGATGACAGCTTTCCGATTCTGGCAGGTTGTCTGGTATCTACCAATACTAGTCTGTTAACATTTGTAAAATCTATCTTTTTAATATCCGCCATATTAAAAAGATACACCATTGATTCAACAAAAAAATTTCTTAAATTTTTTTCCTGTAACCCAGGAAAAACTACAAGTGAGCCCGGATAAAGCTTTTGTGCCGCAAGCATGGAAGCAATAGCATCAAAGTCAGCGCTAACATGTGTGGTTATAACCGTAAATTTTTCATCAGCCGGTTTTTCACCTGCTTGCATAATGATTTTCCTTTAAGGGACCAGCAATTTAAACCCAAGGTCCGGATCAAAAATCCGTGATCCTTTAGCATCAATAAGTTCAAATATAATAACTTCCATAATCTGCCATACTTTTACTCCTCTGCGAATACAGCCGGTTACGGTATCGGTATTTCTTCCGCAGGCCATATGCATATGTATCATTGGTTTTCCGTCTTCATCCGGAAACAGGGTTCCAGTGCCAGAAACTTCATGGACATTATCAAGAATATGCTCCATGGGATTTACCGGTTTTGCCCTGCCCTTTTCGGGCCCTACAACAAGTTTACTGCCTTCATCCGCACCACCTATAATGATTATTGCAGCAGCTTTTATGGATTTTTCTACAGCAAATTTTTCAATTTCTTCGTGTACTATATCTCCATCTTCCAAGCGCATTACAAAAACCCGGCCCTGTCTTGCTTCCGAATATTTCATATTTAACTCCTGAATTTATCCATAACCTTTTTAAAGCCCGGCAATGAATTTATAATAGTATCATCAGAAACACAAAATGCGATCCTGAAATATCCCGGTCCCGAAAACCCGCTGCCCGGGACAGCAAGAATCAGTTCATCCTGAAGCGCTCTGATAAATTTCACATCATCTTCTATAGGGCTTTTGGGGAAAAGGTAGAATGCGCCCGATGGTTTTATAAATTCATATCCGCACTCTGACAAACCATTGCATAAAAGCTCTCTCTTTTTGGCGTAAATTGAAACATCAACGCTCTTTCCCTGCATTAAAGCCACAACGCGCTGCATAAGAGCAGGGGCATTAACAAAACCAAGTATTCTGATTGCAAGCGCCATTCCGCCATAAAGCTCATTCTTACATGTAGCGGCAGGATTTATTGCTGCAAAGCCTATACGTTCGCCGGGTATCGAAAAATCCTTTGAATACGAAGTTGCAATTATGCTTTCGTTGTAACATTTAAAAATACTTGGTATTTTAATTCCATCATAACTGATTTTCCGATACGGCTCATCAGATAAAAGATAAATAGTTCTGTCGAATTTCTTGCTTTTTTCTGTTAACAGTTTGCCAAGCTCGATCAGACTTTTTTCGGAATAAACCTGTCCTGTGGGGTTATTCGGAGAATTTATCAAAACAGCTTTTGTTTTATAAGTAATTGCTGATGAAATTGCATTGATATCTATGGTAAAATCGTTTTTCGTAGGAACCGTTGTTAAAGCTCCACCATGGTTTGCGGCATAAAAGCCATATTCCACAAAATAAGGAGCAGGTGTAATAACTTCATCTCCCGGATCAAGGATGGTTCTTAATATTACATTTAATGCACCGGCAGCGCCGCAAGTCATGACAACATTGTTGGCTTCTATCAAAATGCCCTGTTCTTTACAAAGATAATCGGCCACAGCTTTGCAAACATGCGGGTAACCTGCATTAGGCATATACCCATGATCCCCATGGCCTAAAGAATTAACCGTATCTACAAGTATTTTTCTGAAATCTTCGGGCGGCTCAATATTCGGATTGCCGAGACTGAAATCAAATACATTTTCTTCTCCATGCTCTGCCTTAAGGCGGGTTCCTTCTTCAAACATCTTTCTGATCCAGGATGATTTTGCAATTATATTTTCAATATTTTTTGCTATAGACATGATAAAAAATTCCTTAAAAGATATACAATCCCGGTTATTTTCAACACAACAAATGTGACGGCTTAATACAGTATTATAAACGTTTATTTATACAATATAACTGTTAATTATTGCAATAACTAAACACAAACCTTTTTAGAATATTAAATTGATTTCTTTATAAAATCAAATAAATACCCAATTACTTAACTTGATAATTCCTTTAGACTTTTGTTTTTATTATTTTACAATCCCCTCATATTAGTATATAAATAGAAAAATATTTAATTTTATAGCTTAAATCTATTTTCTTCATGTTTAATGTTTTTTCGGTCATTATCTGCCGACTTAATGTTCAACCAAGACTGATATTAACACAGGGCAAATTGACCTGATAATAATATTGTTGGTTGCTAAAATCACCCCTTGACATAGTACCAACATGTGGTATCATAACGCCATGAATAAAAAGCAACGGCAAACCCTTGATAGAATATTTGAAAAGCCGGAACGTTCAGATATTTCCTGGGCAAATATTGAGGCGCTTTTTGTTTCTCTTGGTGCTGAAATTTCAGAGGGTAGTGGTTCCCGTGTCAGGGTGGCTTTAAATGATGTAAGGGCCGTTTTTCATCGACCACATCCGGAAAAAGTCACAAACAAGGGTGCCGTTAAATCTGTAAGAAGGTTCCTGCAAGAAGCTGGGGTAAGACCATGATGGAATATAAAGGATATTTTGGTAAGGTCGATTTTGATGATGAGGCCAATGTTTTTCATGGAGAAGTCATCAATTTACGGGATGTGATAACCTTTGAAGGTGAAACCGTTGATGAATTGCGGGCCGCATTTGTTGATTCTGTAGAAGATTACCTTGCGTTTTGTAATGAACGCGGTGAAGAACCGGACAAAACTTATTCCGGTAAATTTTTAGTTCGTGTTGAACCAGAGCTTCATAAAACACTTGTTGTCCAGGCACGTAAAAATGGCAAGAGCCTAAACACATTGGTTAACGATGCACTTCTAAAAGTTGTAAAAAACCGCAACCAACAAGTCATTCAAGATTGACAGACAGGGTCGGGCGCGTTTTTCTGTTTACAAATTTGCGGGGTTCGGTAACTCTTTGGTGTCTGGGAAGGCCTTTACCCTGCCCGCAACTTAATTAGGTGTTATGTTTAAAACAAATCATCCATCAATATTTACCTGGTGAATAATTCTAAAGATTACAAACAGGGGATTACCCAAATTTATATATAGAAAAGGATGGAGTTTAAAATATGAAACGAGACTGGTTAAGTAAGTTGACAGTACCAATTTTCAGACAACTGGGGTAAAGGAGCCTATTATGAAGGATGTCTTAGAAAAAATTCAGGAAATAATTAACAATATCGCCAAAGAAGCTTATCAGGACACAAAGGAAGAACCTCCACCACAGTTTGGCGGTAAGCCCAAATGGCCAATTAAATGTACCGTCGGGCCCGGACTGGAAGGCGCGATCGCCTGTGAAAGCAAAATAGGTTATGTAAACGGTGCCAAGGGCTGGCTCGTATACAGAGGATATAATATTTTCGATCTGTGCGCCAATTCAACGTTTGAAGAAGTCTCCTATCTGCTGCTGCACGGGGATTTACCTAAACAAACAGAACTGGACCAATACAAGAAAAAGTTGTTTGAATATTCCCACCTGAACAAAACCTTAAGGCAACTAATGGGATTCCCAGTGGAAGAAATGAGTGCCATGGGGGCATTGCGGCTTGGAGCTGATCTTATGCGACAGGAGCTTACCAGCTATGACCGGGTTGATGACCGTCCAAAAACAATTGATGCCATTAGCTCAGATGAAGACTCTTTTGCCATGGAAACTCCGCCTAAAGGAGCCAAACATGCAACCTTTGAGTTTAAAATTCATAAATCAAAACAGCGGCGCAAAAGGGTCTTTGCTCGTGAAACAGCCCTGGAGTCCTGTTACCATCTCATTGCCGGCGTCTCAACGATTATAGGAGCTGTTTCCAGGATTCATCACAGTAGTATGCCGTTGGAACCCAGATCGGACTTAAGCTTTGCAGGTAACCTGCTCTATATGATCACCGGAAAAGATCCCTCTCCTGTTGAAGAAAAAATCATGGATATTTCACTGATCCTGCATGCTGATCATGGTATGAACGCAAGTACATTTTCTACAATGGTGGTTGCTTCAACACTGGCGGATATCTATTTTGCAGTTGGATCCGGCATAGCTGCATTGAGTGGCGCTTTACACGGGGGCGCAAACGAAGCGGTTATCAATAGCTTAAAAGAGATAGGTTCCGTTGAAAACGTCAAACCATGGGTTGAAAAAAGACTCTCCAAAAAAAAGAAAATCAGCGGCTTTGGGCACCGCGTGTATAAAGCTTACGACCCGAGAGCCAGAGTATTAGGCCCGCTGGCAGATCTGCTGGTCAAGGAAAAACCGGAATTTACCCACCTATATCAAGTTGCTCAAGAACTCGAAAAAACAGCGATGGCGGCCATGGGAAAAGAAAAGAAGATTTTCCCTAATGTCGACTTTTATTCAGGAATTATTTACACCTTCCTGGGTATCGATGACGAGCTGTTCACCCCGCTCTTTGCAGCCAGCCGCGTAGCCGGATGGACATCGCGAGTGTTTGAATATGTTGAGAACAATAGAATTTTCAGACCTCGAGCTGTTTATGTTGGCGACTTTGATCAGACGTATAAATCGATTGAAAAACGATAATATTCAACGCAAGCAAACAGGAGACCGTTTCATTCCGGGTTACTGGGCTCCGTAAATCGGAAAAATTGATACTTTGGCAAATACCATCGGAAAGAAGCTATCTTTTCAGGTTTTGAAAGTGGCTCTAATAAACAAAAAAGATGGACTCGTAAATAGTCCGGGAATCCCTGTTTCGTCATGCCGGACCCGATCCGGCATCCAATAATTTAAATAGGTTCTGGATACCGGCTTTCGCCGGTATGACGATTTGAGGAATTTTTACGAATTCATCAAAATTTAGGGGGGGAAAATGATTAAAAAAACCATTCTCGGGCTCAATTCTCTTATGTTTATTGCTTTTGGATTTGGGTTTATTATTGATCCGGTGAGTTTTACACCTTTATTTCTGGGTGTTTCTGCTCCGCAGGGAGATCTTCTTGTTGATATGAGAGCAACATATGGAGGGTTTTCTTTGTGTGTTGGTTTGCTTATGCTTTTTGGTGTCATTAAGGAGAAATATTTTAAGGCGAGCGTTTTTGTTGCATTTTTGTCGGCTTTCTCTGTTTTTGTTGGGCGGTCTGTTGGTATGGCAACTACTGGTGAGGTTGGTCAAATGATGTATCAGTCACTGGTCCTGGAGTTATTTCTAAGTGTTTTTTTTGGTGCGATGTTTTTTTCTGGAAAATAGAGGGAAAAAATAATTTTATTTGATGCCGGGTAATTATATATGAATGATTTTAAAGGTAAAGTTGCCGTAATCACAGGTGCTGCAAGCGGGATAGGCCGAGGTCTTGCTGAATATTGCGCTAAAAAAGAAATGAAAATTGTTTTAGCCGATGTGGAAGAAAAAGCATTATCCCTGGCTGAATCCAAAATTAAGGCAAGCGGGGCTGATATAATCGCCGTTGTTACAGATGTTTCAAAAATAGAAGATGTACAGTTTTTGGCAGGAAAAACGATTGATACATTTAAAAAAGTTGATCTATTGTTCAACAATGCAGGAGTTGCAACCGGTTCTTCAATCTGGGAAACTACAATCAATGATTGCAAATGGGTTATTGATGTAAATCTGTGGGGTGTTATTTACTGCATTCACGAGTTTGTTCCCATTATGCTTGGCCAGAAAACACCATGCCATATTATAAACACAGCATCAATTACAGGACTTGTTACTTACCATCCGTCAGCAATTTATCAACTTAGCAAACATGCAATAGTAGCACTTTCGGAGCAACTCCTTCATGACTTGGAAATCAGAGAAACAAACATAAAAGTCTCCGTAATTTGTCCAGGGTTTGTAAATACGAACATCTTAAATGCCGAACGTAATCGGCCTGATAAATATTCAAATGAATCATCCGGCACTTCTCAAAATTCCGAACCTGACGAGACGAAACAAGCCTTCCGGGGCATGATGAAATTAGGAATGCCACCGGCAATTCTTGCCAAAATCGTATTTAAGGCAATTGAAGAGGATAAATTTTACATTTTTACCAATCCGGAAATGAAAGCATTGGTTCAAAAAAGAATGGATGGAATTATGAAAGAGCGCAAACCGGCTTTTCCTCCCGTGTAGAAACCAAAATGATTCATGGGAATCAAACATGGGGTGATTGTCATATTCGTTTCACTTGCCATAAAGCCCCGGCGTATCGATTGAATTATGAATATTATTGAGAAGCTAAAAACATGATAACACAATTTGAAAACTGGGTTCAAATTATTGTGATTGCCTGTTTAGTAGTATTCGGGTTGGGACGAATTATTATTTTAAAAATTCAAAACGTAAAAGTACTAGTCCTTGACCCGCAAATGACAAAAACACAAATGATAAACGGGCTTGTTTTTGTTGCCTGCTTTTTAATGTGGGTTTTTGAATCAGTAACTCATGGCTTATCACTTAATATCCATATCCCTTTAGCTTTACTACATACAACAATATCAAATCATATCGTGATAAAAATCCTTGGAGTCATTGTTTTGATACTTGGTTTGTTGTTTTACATTTCAGCGGTTTTATCAATTGGCAAATCATGGCGTATAGGAATAGACAGAAAGAAATCAGGCGACCTTGTGACCACCGGAGTTTTTTCATGGTCGCGTAACCCTATCTATGTTGCCCTTGATTTGCTTGCTTCAGGAACATTTTTACTACAAGGGGAATTGATATTCCTGATGCTTGCCCTTTGTATTGTGATAACTCTTCATGTACAGATTTTACAGGAAGAAAAATTTCTCATTCAAGTACACGGAGATGATTATAAACAATATTGTTTAAAGGTAGGGCGTTATTATAAATTTTAATATCACATAACCGCACCATTCACTATAACCGCTGGAACAGGCCACTGCGACCCAAACAATTTTAAGTGTTAACGTGCTTTTGACAAATTCATCACGCCCTGCTCCCCAGTGATATTTAGCAGAAACCGCTAAGAGGTAAGATGATAACCACATCGCTAAGCACTCCCTCGACCTTAGAAGTACTTTTTTCGGGTTGATATAGATTAAACGGTTCAGCAGTGGGTTTTTTCTTTTGAAACAACAAATCGCCAGGATATCACAACCGTAAAAAGCCGTGCGTCTGAAAATATTTATAAATAATTGATTGTCATAGCAGATTTTTCATATATAATGATAACAGAATTAAATACGGGTGTTCTTTTAGGTGTTGCAACTGACTATTGTAGTATATATCTTATTATTGACCTGATTCACAGGCTCGGCTACTTCATTCCGTGTAAAATTCGTTGTTAAATTACCTTTTCCAAAGGCTTCACACTCTATTCATATGCAAGAGTACTTGTTATTCAAGCTCAGATCCACCTGCTGTTGAGACTGTTAAAATTATAGAACATATCATTCTTCAAGAACTCACTACTCTTAATGATATTATAACATTCTATTTTATATTTTATAATTATCTTTTTTAACACATGATAAACTATATCTTTTTTAATCATAAAAACAAAGGGGGTTAAAATGGGGGAGTTCTTTCAACAAATTTTTCAAACGATTGGTGCTTATGTGCCAAATCTGCTTGGGGCATTGGCAATACTTATTATTGGCTGGATAGGAGCGTTAATTATTGCTTCTTTATCACGCAACATAATAAGCCGCACTTCTCTGGGTAAAAAATTACCAAACTGGTTATCCGTAGAAGAAGACAAGCCAATACCGGTGGAGCATTATATCTCAAAAACGATCTTTTATCTTTTGATGCTGTTTGTTCTGATTGCTTTTTTTCAGGCGCTTAAACTCACACTTATCACTGAACCTCTAAACAACCTGCTAAATCAAATTTTTATTTACGCTCCAAGATTTATTGGCGCGGCCCTCCTGCTTGGGGTAGCCTGGGTTCTGGCTACTGTTTTACGCTTTCTCGTTACAAAACTTTTAACAACTATTAAACTTGATGAGCGCCTTTCCGCCAAAATAGAAGAAGAAAAAACTATTGCTTTAAGCAATACAATTGCAAATTCGGTTTATTGGCTGATCTTTTTGCTATTTTTGCCTGCTGTTTTGAATTCACTTCAAATGCAGGGCATTCTTGAACCCATACGATCCATGCTGGATAAAATGCTTAACTTTTTACCAAATATATTTACTGCCGGTTTAATATTAGTCATAGGCTGGTTTTTGGCAAAAATTATCCGCAAGATTGTATCCAATTTACTGGAAGCCGTTGGAGTTAATACATTAAGCGATAAAGTCGGACTGGAAGCTGTTTTGGGTAAGGAGAAGTTATCTGATTTATTAGGACTGATTATATATGTTCTGATTTTAATCCCTATCTTACTTATCACGCTGGATGCCCTGATGCTGGAAGCTATTACAACACCGGTAAGCAATATGTTATACTTAATATTAAAAGTCTTGCCAAGCATTTTTGCAGCGATTTTGATAATTTCCATTTCTTATGTAATAGCTAAACTGGTATCAAAATTGGTTACCAGTTTACTGGCCAGTGCCGGATTTGACAAATTTGCAATTAATTTGGGCATTATGAAAGAATCAAAAGAAGATGGCCATAAAGCATCAAATATTGTCGGATACCTAACGCTTATTGCTATTTTATTCTTTGCGGTTATTGAAGCGTTTGAAGTATTAGGTTTTACACAAATTTCAGAAATTGTCGCAAAATTTACGATTTTTTCCGGAAATATATTACTGGGCCTTATAATATTTGGACTTGGTCTTTTTCTTGCCAATATCGTTTCAAATAAAATACTGACAAAAGAAACTGCCCAGCTTAAATTAACTTCTTTGATTACCCGCGTGGCTATCTTGTTTATTGCCGGAGCTATGGCTTTGCAGCAAATGGGCATTGGCTCTGAAATCGTCACTCTTGCTTTTGGATTGATTTTGGGTGCGATTGCAATTGCAGTGGCTGTTGCTTTTGGTATCGGCGGACGTGATATAGCTTCAAAACATTTACAGGAATGGTCTAATAAACTCGAAACAAAAGAATAATATTTTCTGATAAATCAATGCAAATAAAAAAATCCGGTAAGTTTAAATACTGCCGGATTCTTTTATTTAACGCTTTATTTAATCTATGTATTTATAAAATTAGAATGATATTATGGCAAATGCCATAATAATGAAGATTCTTGACGATACGGAACATATAAACCCGGAGGTTTTATGGATTGGAGCGATGAAGCAAAGGAGGCAGTTTTACAAATACCTTTTTTTGTGAGAAAAAGAGTAAGAAAGAAAGTGGAAGAAGAAGCCACTAAATCCGGTGCTGATTTGGTGACAATAGAACATGTACGTTCATGCCAGAAAATATTTCTTAATAAAATGGAAGATGAACTCAAAGGGTACCAGTTAGAAACATGCTTTGGCATGGGAAACTGTCCGCATTGCGTTATATCTTCCGAAATAATTGTTAAAAAGCTGGAAGATATCTTAAAGAAAAGAGACCTGAAGTCATTTTTAAAAAAAAGGACCGGCGGGTCACTGAAAATGCATCATGAACTAAGAGTTTCCATTTCAGATTGCCCAAGTTCATGTTCGCGTCCCCAGATTGCTGACATCGGGCTTATCGGTGCCTGTATTCCAAAAATAACGGATGCCGATTGTAATTTGTGCGAAACTTGTATAGAAACCTGTAAAGAGGGCGCAATTTCCTTATATAACGACAGGCCGGTAATAGATGAAAAAAAGTGCCTTTACTGCGGGCAGTGTATAGATGTGTGTCCAAACAACGTGTTCGAAAAAGGCAAAGCAGGCTACAGAATTCAACTTGGAGGAAAACTGGGAAGACATCCGAGACTTGCCGAAGAATTGACTGGAATCTTCGAACCTGATGATACATTAAGGATAGTGGAAAGATGCTTAGACTACTATCAGCTGCATAACAAAAAGGGAGAACGGTTTGGTGAAATTCTGGCAAATAAAGGTTCAGATGAATTGAAAAAAATCTTGCAAGGATAACGGAGGCTATGACAAGAAATTTCCAAAATGATCTTTCCAATAAAGATCATTTTGTTATAACAATGGAGCTTGTTCCAAAAGCCGAATCAACAGGAAGGTCGATTAACACGATACTGGAATTTTCCAAACAGGCTTTAATCGATGGGAGATTATCAGCAGTAAGCATTACAGATAATCCGGGTGGAAACCCTTCACTTAGTCCTGACGTGCTTGGCAAAGAAGTCCTTGATAGTGGTATGGATGTTATAGTGCATGTCACATGCAGAGACATGAATAGAATGGGAATTGAAAGCCGGGCATTACAATTGCGCCGGATGGGCATGAAAAACGTATTGGCGCTTACCGGTGACTATTCGGGAAAAGGCTTCGGAGGCCAGGGTGCGCCGGTCTTTGATCTTGATTCTGCAAGCCTTCTTTGTTTTTTTAACCTGATGAACAACAAGGCAGCAGTTAACGATCATTTTTTTAAAGGATGCGCCGTCTCGCCTTTCAAATGGACAGAACCCGAATGCTATGCGCAATACTATAAACTTAAAAAGAAAATATCCTCAGGCGCAGATTATATAATTACTCAACTTGGATATGACGCACGAAAGTACTATGAGCTCATCCGGTTTTTAAAAATAAATGATTTGAAAATTCCGGCATTGGCCTCTGTCTACTTATTAACCCCGCGTGTTGCCCGTGTAATGAATTCAGGCAGGGTCCCGGGTGCAGTTGTCAGCAAGGAGCTTTATGCCAGGATTTTAGAAGAGTGGAAATCCGACAAGAGTGCAGGTTATTTTGCATCTATTGAACGTGCTGCAAAACTTGCTGCAATTTGTAAAGGACTGGGATATAGGGGCATACACATTGGTGGAGTACATCGCAGTTTTAAGACGGTTAAAAGAATTCTTGATCGTATGGCCGAAATTGAACATAATTGGCAGGATTTTTTAAATGAGTTTGATTACTCGCAGCCGGATCATTTCTATATGTTTCAAAAAAACGATCCATCAGCACTATCATCTGATATATTAAGCCCTAAAAATAGTAAAGCCGGTTTATTGCAAAAATTGCATTTTAAATTTCTGCATTATATGCATAACAGTTTTTTTACTGCCAATGCGCCGTTTGCCGGGATTTATAAAAAAATTTCGAAACAATTGTATCAAAATCATGGGGCCGGGTATCATCTCGTAAAATTTTTTGAGGATGTGACAAAAAAAGTTCTGCTTAATTGCAAGCAATGCGGCGATTGTGGTATTGAATATCCTGGTTTTTTATGTCCGGAATCCAGGTGCCCTAAACACATACGAAACGGAGCCTGCGGTGGAAGCAGACAAGGCAGATGCGAAGTATATCCCGACAGATATTGTGTATGGTATCTTGCTTATCAAAGACTTGCTCTGACAGGAAAGACAGAAAACATGGCCACGGTTTGCGCTCCTCCACGTATGTGGGAGTTAAACAATACTTCTTCATGGATCAATTTTCATCTTGGAAGAGATCACCATACCAAACTATGTTCTATAGCAGGTGATTGCAATACCGGGCTTTGCTCACACAAAAAACAAAGTTAATATACATATGGGAAACAGATAGATGGATGAACTTAAATCGCTCAAACAAATTTTAAAACTTATCTCATATATACTTGAACGTAAACCGGACGAGTTTGGCCTTGTGCCGGATGAAAATGGATATATAAAAATAAAATCTTTGCTTTTTGCAATAAATGAAGATGAAGGGTTTAAATTTGTAAGGCGGCATCATATTCATGATGTTTTGTCTTTTCTGCCTGAATCTCAACTTGAAATAAATGATGACAAGATACGCTCAAAATACCGTGATAATCTGCCGATACAATCCATTTCTGATACACCTCCAAAACTTCTTTATACCTGTGTCAGGAAAAAAGCCCATAGCTTTACTCTTGAAAAAGGAATTTTTCCTGTCGGCAATAACAAGGTAGTTTTATCTCCTGTAAAAGAAATGGCACTAAGAATTGGAAAACGCTTTAATCAATCACCTGTTGTTCTGACGGTAAATACACAAAAAGCTTTAGAAACCGGTATAATTTTTTACAATTCCGGAGATCTGTATTTCGCAGAAACTATTCCTCCGGACTGTTTTACAGCACCACTACTTCCGAAACAAAAAGAAGAACCCGCTCATGCCGAAAAACAAAAGGAAATTACCCCAAAGCATATGCCTGGCAGCTATATTTTAAACCTTGAAATTGCTGAAGAGGAAAAAAAGAGAACAAAGCTGCAAAGAAAGAAAAAAGAAATCAGCTGGAAAAAAGAAAGAAAGCGCATGAGCAGAGTTAAAATATAGATTCTTTACGCCAGGCAAACAACTTTTATAACATTTTGCTTAAAACAGGCATAAAAAATTTGACAAGCTTCATTAAAGCAGGTATGTGCATAGCAGTTTTATTCGTTTTTTAAAGAGCCACTTTCAAAACGTTTCAGTTTGGTCAAGCTCAAGGCGGGCGAAAATTTCAACCGCAGGAATACATTGAGTATTTCGAGGATTGAAATTTGAGCCCAACGCAGAGATCGGCCAAAATGG
>Ga0180007_10000949_pt1 | contig 42830 bp, 51 predicted proteins | sample MM_PC_MetaG_FD_121122 | JGI IMG/M metagenome (GOLD analysis project Ga0180007, IMG submission 121122) | Groundwater microbial communities from the Aspo Hard Rock Laboratory (HRL) deep subsurface site, Sweden - MM_PC_MetaG | ecosystem: Environmental > Aquatic > Deep subsurface > Groundwater... | reverse complement strand
GCGTGGCCCGCGATGTGCCCGCGCGCGATGTTTACGCCGCCGGTGGTGATGGTCCGCGCGATGACCTCGCAGCGGGTCTCCGGCGCGTTCATGATGACGCGGCTGCCGGTGTCCACATGCGAGCCCTTGGGCGTCACGATGACCGAGTTGAACCGGGCGATGGCCCCGCGCCCGTTGAGGTAGATGGCCGGGTACATCTGCAGGGTGCCCACCGCGTTCATGAGCACGTAGTTGCTCTGGAACACGCCGCCCTCCTCCACCACGCCCACCGAGCGCGGGCGCACCGTGGCGTTCTCGCCCCAGTTGTGGACCATGGTGAAGGTCAGCTTGCCGCCCTTCTTGACGTAGAATTCCGTGATGCCCAGGTGCGCGGCGTGGGTGCTGCCGTGGGCCGTGGAGCAGCCGGTCATAATGTGCACCTCGCTGCCCTCTTCCACCACCACGATATTGTGCACGTTCTGGCCCGCGTTGTCGGCCTTGAGGAACAGGCAGGACTGCACGGGCTTTTCGATCTTCGCGCCCGGCTTGGTGCGGATGAAGTAGCCGCCGTGGGTGTTCTCGGCCACGTTCCTGGTGAACTCGTCCTTGCCTGGGTCAACGAGCTTCCAGGCGTACTCCGGGAGGTTGTCGTAGCGCTTCATGGCCACGTTGAAGTCGAGCAGCTCCAGGCCCGGGTCGCGGCTCTTGCAGTGCACGGTGCTCTGGTCCATGTGCATGAACACGGCGCTGGCGGAATCGGAATCGACATCCACGCCCGCGTGCAGGATGCGGTGCTTGTCGCTGGCGTCCAGGGTGCGCAGGTCGGCTATCTCGCCGCGCTCGATGCCGGTGAAGGCGAAGTCGTTCAGGTTGACGTCTTTCATGATGGGGTCCTTGTGAGGTCAAGGGGCTTAAGCCCCGAGGGCTCGTTCAGGCACTTGATGCACTCCTGGTAGCCGAAGCTGCGGATGTGCTCCAGAATGTCGCGCGGCCGCGCCTCGCAGCAAAGGTGGCCCTCGTAGAGCACCTGGCCTCGGTCGGCGTTGATGTAGTCGAGGATGTAGCCGGTGTGGGTGATGATGAGCCCGCTGGTGCGCAGCTTGCATTTGAGCGGCTTGACGCAAGCGCCGGGCGGCAGGTCCACCTCGCCGTCCAGCAGGCGGCGCACCACTTTCCCGATGAGCTGCATGTTCTCCAGGTCAACGCCGCTTTCCGGCTCGTCAAAGAGCACGAAGCTGGGCTTCTGGGCCATGAGCTGCAACAACTCCGAGCGTTTGATCTCGCCGCCGGAGAAACCGGAGTTGATGTCGCGCTCCAGGAAATCCACGAAGTTGACCTTGGCGGCCATGGCCTCGGGGTCGATGTCGCGGCCGCGGGCGCACATCTGCACCAGGTGCCGGGTCTTGAGTCCGTGGATGGTGGGCGGGCGCTGGAAGCTCATGCCGATCCCCAAGCGCGCGCGCTCGTACATGGGCATGTGGGTGATGTCCTGGCCGCGGAAGGTGATCTTGCCGCCGGTGACGGTATAGCCCGAGAAGCCCATGAGGGTCATGAGCAGGGACGTCTTGCCCGAGCCGTTGGGCCCGAAAAGGATGAAGGTCTCGCCTTCCTTGATATGCAGGTCGATGCCGCGCAGCACCTCGCGGTTGCCGATGCTGACGCGCAGATCCTCAATCTTGAGCATGGGAGCCTCGTCTTTCGCCGCCTGGTTTCGGCCCGGTTACAGACCGGCGGTCGCGGGCTGTTTCCTACCGATTTTGGCGGGCGAAGTCCAGTTGCCGCGCCAAAGCCTTCGCCTGCCCTGCCCCCGGCGCGCTTTGCTCCCGGCGGGCTTTGATGTACACTGCCGCAAGCGAGGCACATCATGGCGAAGAAGCTCAACTCTCTGGACGACCTGAAGGACCTGAAGCTGCCGGGCGGCAAGGCCAGGACCACCCCGCTGGACCTGGCACGCATCGCCATGAAGGGCGGCCACGTCCCTCCGAAATCATCCCCCCAGGCCAACCAGCCCAAGACCTCGACAAAGTCCGCGCAGACGGCCCCCGAACAGGACAGCGCCGACGACTCCCTGTTCTTCCGGGCCATGCAGGGCGTCGCACCGGTGGCCGGCAGCGGCCGCCAGATCCAGCCGCCCCCACCGCTCCCGCCAGCCAGCGAGCCCGAGGACGGCGACGACACGGACGCCAGGCTCATGCAGCAGGCGGTGCAAGGCGCCATAGAGTTCGACCTGGAGCTGTCGGACGAGTACATGCGCGGGTTCGTGCGCGGACTGGACTCCAAGATCTTCCAGCAGCTCAAGGCCGGGAGCCTGTCCGTGGAGGGGCACCTGGACCTGCACGGACAGAACGCGGACCAGGCGCGCGACGCGCTGATGTTCTTCATGCGCGAAAGCTATCTGGCAGGCCGGCGCGTGGTGCTGGTAATCCCCGGTCGGGGCAAGAACTCGCCGGGGGGCCTGAGCATCCTGCGCGCGGAGATCCAAAGCTGGCTTACGCGCGAGCCGCTGCGGCGCATCGTGCTGGCCTTTTGCACGGCCCAGCCGCGCGACGGCGGCACAGGCGCGCTGTACGTGCTGCTGCGGAAAATCCGCAAGAGCGTGGGCAAGGTGGCCTGGGACAAGCAGATGAACTGGGAGGATCTTGACCGCTGACGCCGCCCCTGACTGGCCCTTGCCAGCGGCCCCTGCTCAATGTATATCCCCCCTCTCGAAACGGCATCACACCCGCCTTTCAAGTGCGGAGAGGTAGCGAAGTGGCCGTAACGCGCCCGACTCGAAATCGGGTTACGGACTAATAATCCGTACGTGGGTTCAAATCCCACCCTCTCCGCCATTTTTATCCAACAATTCAAGCGGTTAAGACAAGCGGACCCCCCGAAAAGCGTTTGGCACATGTTTGGCACTACCCCAGGGGGGAGGATGTTTTCCTCCCCCCTTTTGCGTGTGCGGCCGCAGCTCGGCACCGGCGTGGGCACAGTCCCTCCCTGGCCGGGTGGATGATCCCCCCCTGACCGAGCCCAGGCACGCGCGCATCACGTGCGCATGCGCCTGCGCGTGCGTGGGCAAAGTTCCAGCGGGTGGGGGGCATCGGAATGGGGTGACTTTGGTTACAAGCTTTTCGAGACGCCCGCGACCTATTGAGAGACAAGGCTTGCCGGGCTTCAATAATAAGTAACTTTTTTAGTAACTAAAGGTGACATTGTTACTGTAAGCTGTGCACCTTGACGGCGTTTTTGGGGGTGCTATAATGCCCTTAAATCATTGAGTGTAACTTTTTAGGTTACTCTTTGTTACCCCTGCCTGTTACAAGATTTGCCCTCGAAAATCCCTGCAAAACGCCACTTTTCAGGCATTGCATCCGGCTTGTCACAAATGTCACCCCGTTCCGATGCCCCCTCTCCTACAGCCTCACCCTCCCCCCGAAAACGCCCTGTGCTGGACGCTTCCGGCGTATCTGCTATAGGCAGTTGCCAATACCTTCGTCATAGGGCAAATAGCCCTATGACACAAAAAAATGAGGGGGGGCAATATGGCGTTGATCCAGTGCCCGGAGTGCAAGAAGTCCATATCCAGCGAGGCCTCGACGTGCCCGAAATGCGGAGCGCCGATCACAGCCGAGCATGTCGCGTCCGCCGTCCAACAACGGAAAACTATGCGGCTTGGCTGCCTGGCCTTTGTCGCCATCTTCCTGATCGGCGGGCTCTGGATGGGCATGAAGGACTCAAAGGACATGCCCACCAGGTCAGCCGTTGAAAAGAGCCTCCGCACCGGCGGCACGATGGGGCCGACCGATGTCGCAGACCTCTACGGCGGCAAGGCCGTGCTCTCCGGCAACGGTGCCGCGTGGTGGGTCAAGGATGGAAATGTGTACTCGGCAAACGGCAATGCCCTGGGCATTTCAAACGCGCCAGCATCGCCGCCTTCCGTCGATTACGCGGCCATCAATCGTGCAATCGGGGGCGAAAAGATGCCGCTCCCGCCGCACCTGGGGATGACCACGACCGCCTTCATCGGCAAGGTCAACGAGGCCCTGGCCGCCGCAAAGCTCCAGCCTCTGGCAAAAGAAACATTCTTCAGCTACTCGGCCACGGTGGGCAAGGAGAGAACCGGGGCGCTGCGCTTTGAGGAGGTCGGCGGAATGCTCACAGCTGTCTACGCCGAAATGCCCCTTGAGGCCGACCGTGATAGCCCGCGCCGCAAGGCCCAGCTCGGCATGGTCATGGCCGTCATCTCCGCCTTGGTTCCAGAGGGCGAGGCAGGTACGGACAAAGCTGTTGCTGGGCTGTTCAGGAAAGGGGAGGCTACCGGGAGCTATGATGCGGGGGGCCTTGTCCTGACCTCCGAAAAGAAGGCCAGCAGCTTCTCCGTCACCGCCAAACCAAAACGTTGAGAGCGCTGACAAAAAATGGGGGGGGGACCAAATTGATCCCCCTTGACACATGTTCCGTCCTAGGGCAGACAGCCCTACAGGAGTTCGTAACTCCTTTAGCAACAGGCGGCCCCACACCCGTCAGACCTTGTGGGATTTTTGCTTTCCAGCCCCCTGGAAAGTCCTCGGCTATCAGCCGGGTGTTGGGGAAATACAAGACCCGCGAGGGGAAATACCCAACCGGCCTGTTGCGGTTACGAGCACCCGGCCCTTGCCTATCGTAGGGCATGGGGTCAATCGTAAATTCAACAGGAGCCCTTCATGTCTGAACTTCTGCCCTTCGCATTTGAGGATTCCCTGGTGCGCGTGCGCGCGGACGCCGACGGCGAGCCGTGGTTCGTGGCCAAGGACGTGTGCAACGTGCTCGGTCTGGAGAATCCAAGAACGAGCACCGCCCTCTTGGATGATGACGAAAAGGGGGTCCATACTATGGACACCCTTGGCGGCCCCCAGGAGATGTCCACCGTCTCCGAGTCCGGCCTCTACAGCCTGGTCTTCCGCTCCCGCAAGCCGGAGGCCAAGCGCTTCCGCAAGTGGGTCACGGCAGAGGTACTGCCCAGCCTGCGCAAGACAGGCAGCTACGCGGCAGGCCCGGCCTCGGCCAGCATGGAGCAACTGCGCGAGCTGGTGGCCGTGTGGGCCATGCTGACGGAAATGCCGCGCGCCGCGCTGCTGTCCCAGGTGCTCTTGCGCTTCGGCCTCGCAGGGGAGGAAGAGCCCGCTGGTGCGGTGCTGGCCGCCGTGCGCTTCGTGCTGGAGCAAAACGACGTCCTGCTGTGCAAGGGCCGCCGGGTAAGCCAGAAGTCCGTGCGGCTGTACGAGGCCTTCACCAACGGCGAGCTGTTCGAGCCGGAGCTGGTCTCCGCCTTCTGGAAGCAGTTCGACCTGCTCAACACCGAGCCCGGCCCGGACGGGGACGCGCCCGGCTGGCTCAACCACTCCCGCTCGCCGGGCCTGCTGGCCGTGAACCTGCCGCAGTTCCTGCGCGCCTCGCAGACCTTCGGGCTGTTCGCCTTCAACGGTGCGGAGCTACGGCGGCTTCTGCGGCGCAGCTACCCGCGCAAGCTGGCCGCCGTCAACAAGACCATGCGCAGCCCTCACGCTGGCAAACCGGTAAAATGCTGGGTGTTCTACCTTAACACGAGCCCGATATCGGACGATTGGGGAGACAGTCCCACCGCGCGCGGCACGCGTCCGGAAACCGAACCCAACGGGGAGGGGCGGGCATGAGCACCGACACCGTATACCCGGATGCCTTTGCCGTGGTCGCCGGTTTGGATCGGACCGCCAACGATCTGTATGAGCTGGCGCAAGAGTGCTGGACAGCCGCAGAAATTGTTCGCACTGCTGTCCGTTCCGGCGAACCAAAGGCCGAAGCACTCGACCACCTGCACAAGCAGCTCGCCTGGCTGACCGGCGATATGGAGCGCATGCGCGCCGCGCTCCGTAGGGAGGAGCCCTCCCATGCACGTTGAAACAGAACCCCTCGCCAGGCTGTTCGCCCACGTCGAGGCCCTGCGCACTACTGCGGAAGGCCTGCCGGACGAACAGGGTGGGCTTGCCCTGCTGCTGACCCTCCAGGCCGAAGACATTGAGGCCATAGCCAACAGGATGGATGGAGAAGGCTGGCGGCCTCGCGAGATGAAACAGGCCGACGCGCCCAACTAGCCCACGGTGCAAGCTCCGGAGTCGGCAACGGCTCCGGAGCTTTTTTGTGTATAAAATACACAAAATACTTGACCGCTACACAAGAAGTGTGTAGTTTTCTTTTCAGGCGAACGGAGGGAACGTGGAAAGCAGACAGGTCATCAAAAAGCTGGAGGAAGACGGCTGGGAACATGTGGGGACGCGCGGCGACCACTGGTACTTCAAGCACCCCGCCAAGCCCGGCAAGGTCACAGTCCAGCACCCGGTAAAGGATTTGTGGATCAAGAACATCAAAAGCATCGAAAAGGCGTCCGGGGTGAAGCTGCGCTAGGCGGCTTCACCCCTCGGTCGAGCGTCTCGACGGGATCGCGTACTCACTATCTGACTGAACCTACTGCCACATTGAGGCGATACCATGTACTACATCGCTGTATTTCACCCCATAGAAGAACACCCCGGCGGCTATGTCGCGACCTTCCCGGACCTGCCGGGTTGCGTCACCCAGGGAGAGAACTTCGCCCAGGCGTTCGCCATGGCCCAGGAGGCTCTGGAAGGATTCCTGGACGTGCTGCGCCAGGACGGTGATCCCATCCCGGCTCCGTCCGACTTCAAGGCGGCCAGGGCCAAGGCGGAGGCCGAGGCCATGGAGGATGGCGAGGCCCTGCACCAGGCCGCCATTCTGCAGGCCGTGCCCGCGCCGCCACAGGGCGCCCCGGTCCGGATCAACGTGTCTCTGGCCCCGAACGTCCTGGCGCGCATCGACAGGGTCGCCAAGGTCGAGGGGCTGACCCGCTCTGGCTTCCTTGCGGCGGCCGCGCGGCACTACATGAACCAGATAGCGGCCGAGGAGCCCGGCGGAGAGGCTCGGGGCTAGCCCGCGGCTGCGCCGCCCAGTACGCCCTGCGCCTGGGCCTGGGTGGCGCAACCGCGCAGAGCCTCGCGCATCGCCTCCGGGAGGTCGAGAGCTGACGGGGACAACGTGTGCGAGAAGCTCAAGTCCACCACGAAGGTGTGCCCGCACAGGGGATTCGTGCAGGAGCAATAGAGGTGGCTGAAGGTGGGCGTTATCTCACGCGTGGTCGCGATGCGGGCTTTGCTGCGGCAGCGGTCGCATTTGATGCGCATGGTGTCCAACCTCCAAAAAGAACACTATCCGATATGTCGGATTTTGTCAAATAACTGTAGCCAAATCACCTGTTTCTTTGTCAACATGCTTACGCCCCCACTTTCTCGATGACCGGCCACGACACCGTGAGCCCAGGCCGAAGGCAGCTGTTCACCTCCAGCAGAATCTCGCGGATGGGCTGCACCTCGTTGCGCGCGTAGACGGCGTCCGTCTTGGTGATGTCGCCGAAGCCCGCCGTGTTGGTCGGGATGATGCTGGCCATGGCCGGGGGAATGCGGTGGGCCGCGATTATGTCATCACGCGAAATGTTCTTGATGCGCTCCAGCTCGTCCTTGGTGGAGAAGTCGCCAACCGGCAGAATCTGGATGTCCTTCTCGCGGCCATTGGGGATGTGCAGGAACATGTTGCGGAAGTTGCCCAGCCCCTTGGAGCCCTCGATGGACGCCTTGATCTTGTTCCGCGAGTCTTCATCAAGCCCGGAGGACGCGGAGTAGAAGATGTAGCCCACGTGCGCGCCATTGCGGTAGTAGCGCCGCCGGAAGAGCGTCGCATCCTCGTTGAGCAGCATGGACTGCACGGCGCCCAGGTAATAGGGCATGCCGTATATTTCCTGGCTCACGTCGTAGTTGCGCAGGTGCAACACCTCACCCGGCTGGAAGGACACCAACTGCCCGGTGCACGTCAACATGCCGTACTGCCCGGCCTCCTTCATCCGCCGCATGTTGATGGCCGGGAGGTGCCGGAGCGCGATCACCTCGCCGTAGAAGTTGTAAATCTTCTGCAGGTAGGTGTTGGCGAACACGTGGTAGTCGGTGGCCGCCGCGTGCATGGCCCAGCGCGAAACCGCCGTGGAGGGGATGAATCCGCGCATGATCATGTTGGTCTTGAACTCGACGATGGGGCCGTGGTAGGCGTTCGCGCGCAGCAGCCTGGCCAGGCCGCGCCAGGGCACCGGCGTCTGGAAGTATTGCCCGTTGTCCAAAAGCCAAACGCCAAGGCCGTCCAGCATCTGCCCTGCCAGGGCCGGTTCCGGGTCGCCGAAGGTGAAGTAGGCTACGTTATCCATGTCCCCTCCCGAGGGTGTTATGCGCCGATGGCGACAGTGCAGCCGCTGTTGCCTGTCTGGCGCGCGAGCGGCTCGGCGGCCAGGCCGTGCATGATCGCCCAGGCCACGTCGGCGTGGCCGGTGCTTGCCGTCCGGTTGGCCGCATAGGTGATCTGGCCGTTGCCGGTCACAACCTGCCGAATGGTCATGAAGGCGTGTCCGATTTCTGTTTCAGCCGCGTTCCATTCCAGCCGCCTCTCCTCCATGACCTCCAGCGCCTTGAGCACCAGGGCGGTCTTGGTCTGGACGGAATAGACTATGGGCGTGGCCGTTGGGCAGAACTGCCGCACCTGCTCATACACGCCGATGCCCGGCCCCGTGGTGTCGATGCCGAGGTGCGCGAAGCGGTATTTGTCATTCAGCTCCTTGATGCGCCCGGCCTGCCACAGGTAGGACTTGCCCACCCACTTGTGCCGCTCGATGACCTTGGCCTTGTCGCCCGGCTTGAGCGGCGGCAGGATCACGGCGAAGCTGGCGTCGTCGCGCGTCCGGCTGGGGTCGTATCCGCCCCACACCGGCCGGTTCCCCACGGGGTGGGTGTCGCCAAGCGCAACTTCATCCCAATCGGCCGGGTCCGCCATGCAGCTCTCAAGCAGCGCCAGGCCGAAGACGGACAGCGCGTCGTCGACGAACTCGCAGCTGAAGAGCTGCCGGAACTCTTCCGGCGAGTATTCGAGCTTGAGCTGGGCGGCGTCGAACAAGTCGCAGCCTCCGGCCTCCGCGTCGGCCAGGGTCACGATCTGCCGCCACCAGGTGTCCGGGCACAGGGTTCCGGCCCGGTGCGCCGCGGCGTCCGGCCACGGCTTGGGCCTGGGGAAGCGGGCCTGATAGTCCGCGCCGGACCACAGCCCATTGGCCTCGTGCGTCACTGCCGAGGGAGTCGAGAACAGGGTGCGCCGCCACTTCCGGTGCGCGGCCATGCCGGTGGCCACCTTGAACAGCTCGCGGAATTTGGTGATCCAGAAGAACTCGTCGATGTAGACGTGGCCGTGGTAGGACTGCGCGCTCTTGGAATTGTTCGAGAGGAAGTGCAGCTCGGCCGGGCCGTTCGCCGTGTGCAGGATGAGCGGGTTGCCGGAGAGCGTGATGTCGAAGGCCTCGCCCACGAGCTGCATGATGTAGGTTCGGAACACGTTCGACTGCGCGCGCGTGGCCGAAAGGAAGATCTGATTGTCGCCGGTCAAGGCCGCGTTCTCAAAGGCCTCCTGCGCGAAGTACCACGTCGCGCCGATCTGGCGGCTCTTGAGGATCGCCCGGTTGCGCTGGGCTTGGGCCGCACGCCAGACCCGCTGGTAGTCGTAGAACCGGGTGTGGAATTTTTCCTGGAACAGCGCTGGCGTCAGGCGGGACACGTCGTTCTTGACCTTGGGGCCGCGCTTGCGGGCGGCGCCGTCCTGGGGGCGCCTCTCTCCGCCTCCGTGCGCCTCCGTGCGGGCCTCGTCTCCGCCGCCGTCCCCGCTCTTCCGTGACAGCTCGCGCACGCGCATGGCCTGCAGGCGCTCCATGGAGCCGATGAGCAGCTCCACTTCCTTCAACTCCTGCGGCGATTTCTGGTCACGCTCGACGAGAATGGCGAGCCGCCGCGCCATGGCCTGCTCTGGGGTCTCGTGCGTCAGCAGGGCGTCCCAATCTTCGGTGGCGGCCCAGTGGTACAGCGTCCGCCGAGGCACGTTCAGGGCGTCGGCGGTCTCCGCCACCGTGTACCGGCGCAGATAGAGGCCCCTTGCGGCCGTCTTGATCTCTTCCGGGTAGTGCCGGGCGCGGGCCTGTCCGTGCGTGTCGTCGTGCTCCATGCTGCCGCCATAGCACCATCGGGGCTCGGGCTCGCGCCCGGCGTGTCCGAACCGCCCGAAATCGGAAGCCATGTCTTTGACCTGCGCCCGCGAGATGTGCCTACATGGCGGGCATGACAAAGCTCACCACAGACCTCGTGCGCTTCGGGCGTGCATCTTCTGACCATGGGGAGAGGGACATGTAATGACAAAACTCACCACAGACTTCGTGCGCATTGGGCGTTCCGGCAAGGCCATCGATGGCCGCGACATCGACCCGCAGTGGTTGAGGGACATGGCCGAGGGCTATGACCCGTCGGTGTACACCGCCATGATTTGGCCGGAACACCTCCGCGTGACGAACTTCGGCAAAGTCCTGGAGCTGGCGACGGAAGAGGCAAACGGCGTCGTGACGCTGCTGGCCCGTCTCCAGCCCAACGCCAACTACGTGTTGGACAACCGCTACGGCCAGCACCTGTTCTTCAGCATGGAGCTGGCCCAGAACTTCGCTGGGACGGGCAAGACCTATCTCGTGGGCTTGGGCGTGACGGACTCCCCGGCATCCCTGGGCACCGACGAACTCAAGTTCTCCGCGCGGCACACGCATCCGGGGAGCATCTTCCTGCCCGGAGAGGCCTTCTCTTTGCCCAGGCCGGAGGAGGTGCCCGGCTGGTTCACCCGCTTCATGGAGAAGTTCATCCCTTCCAACCCCAACGAGGAACACGAGGAAACCATGGACAAGGCACAGTACGAGGCCCTGACCGGCAAGCTCGACACCATGACCGCCGACGTTGCGGCCCTGAAAGAAAAGTTCGAGGCGCTCTCGGTCAATCCCGAAAAAGACGCCGCCAAGCCCGAGAAGGACGCCGCGCAGGGCGGCCAGTCCGCCGAAGGCGATGGCGCCCCCGACCGCTTCGCCTCCATCGAGGCCGGTATGACCAAGCTTGGCGAGCAGCTCGCCGAGATCAAGACGCGGTTCGAGACTGCCAACCCCGGCACCAAGGTTCCGCCCACCCAGGGCGCGGCCGCCGACGCCGACGTCAACATCCTGTAAGGAGCGCGCCATGAGAACGACGACCCGCCAGCTTTTCAGCGCCCTGTGCGCCACCCTCGCCGCAAACTACGGCGTCCCCTCGGTCATGATTGCCTTCACCGTGGCTCCTGCTGTGGCCCAGGCTCTTCTGGACAAGATCGTTGAGCAGGCCTCCTTCCTGCCCAAGATCAACATCCTCTCGGTGGACGAACTCGTGGGCGAGAACCTGCTCGGCTACGCCAACGCCACCGTCACCAGCCGCACCGACACCTCCCAGGCCGACAAGGAGCGCACCCCGCGCAACGTCCTGGGCCTGGGGAAGTACGGCTACACCCTCTTGCAAACCAACGCCGACGTGGCTCTGCGCTACGCGCTCATGGACGCCTGGGCCAAGTTCCCAGACTTCCAGGCACGCTACGCCCGTTACGTGCAGCAGCGCATGGCCAACGACATGGAGCTGATCGGCTGGCACGGCACCTCCGCCGCCGCCACCACGGACCCCGCAGTCAACACGCTGCTGCAGGACGTGAACAAGGGCTGGATGCAGTACATGCGCGACAACCTGCCCGCGAACATCCTGGCCGAAGGCGAGGCCGCCGGGCTCATCAAGATCGGCGAGGGCGGCGACTGGCCGAACCTGGACGTGGCCGTCAACGACCTGCTGCAGGGCATCCCGGAGTACATGCGCCGGGGTCTGGTGGCGTTCATCGGCTCCGACCTCATCGCGCGCGAGAAGGCCACCCTGTTCGCCGCCGTGGGAAGCAAACCCACCGAGAAGGCCGCCATGTCCGCCTCCCTGACCACCTTCGGCGGCCTGCCCTGGGAGACCCCCAGCAACTTCCCCGGCCGCGGCCTGGTCATCACCTCCTACGACAACATCTCGATCTACCGGCAGTCCAACTCCCTGCGCCGCCAGATCGTCGACAACCCCAAGAAGGACCAGGTCGAGGACTACTCCAGCCGCAACGAGGGCTACGTCGTGGAGACCCCGGAGAAGTTCGTGGCCGTGGAGTTCGCCAACGTCCGCCTGCCCGACGGCGCGGCTGGCTGGGAGTAGGCCATGAGCCTCATGCGCACGCACCAGAAGCGCCTCGCGGCGTCCGGAGGCCCTGACGCGGAGTCCCTCTCCGCCGGGGCGCGGGTGCTCGGCATCATGCCCCAGGGCCTCATGGGCGGCAGCAAGCTCGCCGCCATGCTCGCCGCTTCGCTGGAGGAAGACCTCAAGGCCCTGCACGAGGTCGCGTCCGTGGAGCGCAAGGCCGCTCTCAAGCGCGACACCCTGCTGCCCAAGTACCGCGACTATGTCGCGCGGCTCATGGGGGAGGGTAAGGGCCACGAGCTGATCGGCTACTACGTGGTCTGGGCCTTCGACGCCGGGGCCATCGAAGAGGCCCTACAGGTCGCCTTCTGGTGCCTGGAGCACGGGCAGGATCTGCCCGAACGCTTCAAGTCGCCCATGGCCCTCTTCGTGGCCATGCAGACCCTCGCCTGGGCCGAGGCCGAGTACAACGCCGGGCGCGGCTTCGAGCCGTACCTGGGAACCGTGCTGGCCTCCATGGTGGCCGAGGGCGGCGATGCCGAAGCCTGGGACGTGCCCGACAGGATCAAGGCTGGCTACTACCGCCTTGTGGGCCTGCAGGCCGAGAAGACCGGAGACCTCGACGGCGCCGCCTCGAACCTCGAACGGGCCATGGCCCTTGGGGGCAAGGTCAAGACCGCGCTCGATGCCGTGCGCAAGCGGCAGGAGCGCGGCGATAAGCAGCTCAACTCCGCCGACGGGACCGGGGGCGCAAGCACCTCCGGCGCTCCCGGTTCCGAAGCGGAGACCACGGGGAGCTAGATACTCCTCTCGCCACCGGGGCTGTCCGGGCATAGGCGCTGCGCGGGTGCGCAGAGACGACCGAAGGCTACGGACAGCCCCAACCTGGAGGGCACTCGGACATGAGCTTCAACGCGCTGCCCCGCACCACGGCGACCACGGTGTTACAAGGTGACGGCTGGTACCCGGACATCCCCGTCGCCGAATTCGTCGACAGCTACAGGCTGCCCGCTGAATTCGGCGAGCCGCTCTTGTCCGACCATCTGTCCCTGGCCGTGCTGTGGACCCGCAGGCAGCTCTTGGCCTGGCGCGCGGAGCGCGAGACCGAAGGCGTCGCCAAGCTCGCGGACATTTCACTCTCCGGCGTCGCAGACGGTGCGGCCCTGCTCTACAAGCGCGCCGTGTTCTGCCACGCAAAGGCCCTGCTGCTCGGCCAGTTCGCCACGGTGGACCGGCGCGAGGCGGCGCGCAACGAGGCCAAGGAAGGGGCCGACACAGCCGCCACGTTCTACGCCTGGGCGCAGAACGCCATCACGGACTTGCTCGGCCAGGGTCGCACGGACGTAGCGCTCATCTAGGGGGACGGCATGAGAAAGATTTCCGCGCTCGTCGCCCACCTCCGGGGCGCAACCGGCCTCCCGCTGGAGAACTTCCACGCATACGCGGACAAGGGCGACGTGACTCCGTCCGGCCGCCACCTCGGCTCGGTCCTCTCGGAAAATGACGGCCCGGCGCGCGAACAGGTCGAGATCGGCGTCTGGAAGTACGACGCCGTGATCCAGATCGAACGCTACCCCGGCGACGGCCCGGCGCTGCTGGCCATCGTGCTCGCATGGCTGGCCGACGTGGATCTGGACCGGGACGGCCTGGCCGATCCCGAAGTCGATGCCGAAATCAACGACCTCCTCACGGCGGACCTTGAAATCGCCGTGGAGTTCGAGGAGCGCATCGTCATCATCGAAGACCCGGCCGGGGGCATTTCCTTTCGCGGTCGGCCCTGGAGCGTGCTGCCCACGCCGGACATCGCGGAAGCGCGTTCCGTCGCCCTGGGGAACGGCCATGCAGATTAAGCTCACGGCAGAGGTCGATCATCGCAGAGCTGCTCGCCTCGACAAGCAGCTTGATGCCCTGGGCGGCGAGATCAAGGACCGCATGAAGCAGGCGCGGAAGCTCGGGGGCTATGTCCGCACCCAGAGCAGGCGCAATATCCGCCGCCAGGAAACGGTCGAGGGCGCGCCCTTTGCCCCGCGCAAAAGGCAGCGCGCCGACCGGGCCATGCTCTCCGGCCTCGCCAAGACTGTGGAGGTCGTATCCCGGCCTGATCTGGGCGGGGTCGCAGTGACCTGGAAGAACGCCCTCACCGCAAAGATCGCCTACCGGCACCAGCAGGGCGTCGGCGAAGACTGGACCCCGGAGAAGGCCGCCAAGGTCTACGGCCGCCCGGACTACAAGGCAGCCTGCACCAGGAGCCAGGCCACGGCTCTCCTGCGGGTGGGCTACCGGCTCATGGTCCCCATGAAGGGCGGCGGAAGGCGGCCCATGCGGGTGACTGTGGGCTGGCTCGAATCTCGTTTGAGCCTTGGGCAGGCGGGAATCATCCTGCGGCTCATGCGCACGAAGAAGTCCCAGGGTGCGCAGTCGTGGCGCGACACAGTACCGGAACGGCCCTTCCTTGGAGTGACTCCGGGCGAGGCTGAAAAGATGTGCGAGAAGCTCGCCAAAACCGTGTTGGGCAAGGTGCCCAGATAAGGAGACCCCATGCTTGGACGCATACAGGTCAACAATCTCAACCTGATCCAGGGAGAGCTGCCCTCCGTCGAGAACTACTTCCTCTTCGTGGGGCGCGGCGCAGGCACCAACGAGGGCAAGCTCGTGACCATGAGCCAGGAAACCAACCTCGACGCCGTCCTGGGCGCGGCCGACTCCAACCTCAAAACCCAGATCCAGGCCGCCCGCCTGAACGCCGGGCAGAACTGGTTCGCCTGCGTTATCCCCCTGGCCGTGGACGCCACCTGGGAAGACGCCGTCGACTTCGCCATGGAGCGCACCTCCGTGGAGGCCATCGTGGTGACCGACCCGGTGACCGCCTCCACGGACGTGGAAGACATGCAGGCCAAGGCCGAGGCCATCATGGCCACGTACATGCGGCCCGTGTTCATCGTGGGCTGCTCGCGCAAGCCCCTGGTCACCGAGACCTGGGCGGAGTTCCAGGACGTCCTGCGGGCCATCACCGCCAATGTGGCGGCCGATCAGGTCTCTCTCGTGGCCACCCTGTGGGGTCCGGAGGTCGGCGCGTACGCCGGGCGGCTCGCCAACCGTTCCGTCACCGTGGCCGACTCGCCCATGCGCGTGGCCACCGGCCCGCTCGTCGGCGAGTGGTCCGACCGCCCCGAGGACAAGGACGGCCTCATCCTGGACATGTCCGTGCTCGATGCCCTGGACAAGGCCCGCTGGTCGGTGCCGCAGTGGTACCCCGACTACCCCGGCGTCTATTGGGGCGACGGCAACGTGCTGGACGTGCCCGGCGGCGACTACCAGGTCATCGAGAACCTCCGCGTGGTGCAGAAGGCCATGCGCAGGGTCTACCCGCTGGCCGTGGCCAGGATCGCCGACAGGCGCCTGAACTCTAGCCCGGCCAGCATCGCCGCCGCGAAGACCTACTTCATGCGCCCCCTGCGGGGCATGAGCCGGAGCCGCAAGATTCTCGGCCTGGTGTTCCCCGGCGAGATCGAACCCCCCAAGGACGCGGACATCGCCATCGTCTGGATGTCCAAGTACAGCGTGGAAATTTGGCTGACGGCCCGGCCTTACAACAGCCCCAAGGCCATCACCAACAACATCCTCCTTGATCTGACCAACTACGGGTAGGTGAACCATGGCCCAGCGCATCAGCGGAAAAAACTTCGACATTCGTCTCGGCGACCTCGCCATGAACATCAACAAGGCCACCCTTTCCATCGAGGACGGCACCGAGGTCGCGCTCGACAACGGCGTGCCGAACGGGTGGGTGGCTGGCGACACGAAGGCCTCCGGCGAGCTTGAGCTCGACGCGCAGGCCGTGTCCCTGGTCATGGAGGCGGCCAAGGCTGCCGGGAGCTTCCGCGAACTCGAAACCTTCGACATGCTCTTCTACGCCAAGACCGGCAGCGAAGAGGAGATGAAGGTCGAGGCCTTCGGCTGCAAGCTCTCCATCGACTCGCTGCTCGACGTGGACAAGAAGGGCGGGGAAAAGCACCTCACCAAGGTCAAGTACGTGGTGACCTCCCCCGACTTCGTGCGCATCAACGGCGTGCCCTACCTCTCCGCCGAGGAGACCGAGGGCCTGGTGCGCAGCGACGACGACGAGGGCGCCGACGGCACCAAGAACACCCAGGCCAACGGGTAGACCGTGGACTCCGCGGACATCGCATCCGAGCGCGAGGCGATCCACCGCGAGGAGTCTTTGGCGCGCGTGCGAAAGACGCAGGCCAGCGGCCCCAGCCGCGAAACATGCGAGAACTGCGGAGACCGCATACCCGAGGCCAGGAGACAGGCTGTGCCAGGCTGCCGCCTGTGCATACGCTGCCAGAAGGAGCGTGAGGAATGAGCGATCATCGTCTTGCCGGGAAGGGCGGCATGTCAAACCGCGAAGCCTGCTTCGCCTTCACAGTCATGAGGCCGGATACGGAGGGGGGCGCGAAGTACACCTGTCGGGCCGCCGCAGACGACCCCGGCGGCCCGACCAAGTACGGCGTGACCCTTGCGACCCTGCGCCGCTACCGGAGCGACCCCACACTGACCGCCGACGACGTGAAGGCGCTGACCGAGGAAGAGGCCCGCGCCATTTTCGAACAAGGCTACTACGACCACATCAACGCCGACCTGCTGCCCGCTCCGCTGGCCTTGATGGCCGTGGATTGGGTGTTTAACGGCGGCCCGGCTGTGAGACGGCTTCAGGAGCGCCTGGGGGTCAACCCTGACGGCGTGATCGGACCGCACACCGCTGCCGTGGCCAACTCGCTGTCGCCCGACCTCATGGGCGCGGTGATCAGCGCCTACGGTGCGGCCCGCCTTGAATACATGCAGGCGCTCCGCAACTGGGAAGCGAACAAGAACGGCTGGAGCACCCGCGTTCATGTCTGCATGGACGAAGCGCGCAAGCTCATCAACGAGGAGGGGTAGGCCATGGGATTCGACTGGAAAGCAACCCTTGCCGCCGTGGCCCCGGCCATTGGCACGGCCATCGGCGGTCCGTTCGGCGCTCTGGCCGGGACAGCGGTCAAGGCCGTGCTCGGGCTCGGTGAGGACTCCACGGAGGAGGCCACGGCCCAGGCGCTTGCCAAGGCCACGCCGGAGCAGCTCCTTGCCCTCAAGCAGGCCGACAACGAATTCAAGCTCAACATGCAGAAGCTCGGCATCGACCTGGCCAAGATCGACGCCGAAGACCGGGCGAGCGCCAGGCAGCGGGAAATGGAGGTCCGGGACTGGACTCCCAGAGCCCTTGCCGTCGGCCTCACCCTCGGCTTCTTCGGCCTTCTCGGGTGGCTCGTGGCTCACGAACCGCCCGCCGGATCGCGGGACATCCTGAACATCATGCTCGGCTCGCTCGGCACTGGCTGGATCACGATGCTGGCCTACTACTTCGGCTCCAGCAAGAGCGGCGACAGCGCCATCAAGACGCTCGGCGCGCAGGCGGGAAAATGACCACGCCGGTCGAGGCCTCGGACGCGCTCATGAGGGCCGGGTCGTATGTCGCTGGCGCTCTGCCCCTGCTGCTCCTGGCTGCTCTGGGCGGCGTCGTGCGCTCCATGCAGGCTGGCCGGTGCGGTCTCAAGGCCGTGGCCTACGCCGCCATCAGCGCCGGTTTTGCCGGAGTACTGGTGCATCTGCTCCTGCAGTCCTCCGGCCTGCCCATGGGGCTCCAGGCAGCCATGGTGGGCATCAGCGGCTACGCCTCCGGAGAGCTGCTCAAGATCATGGCCGTGCGCCTGTGCAGGTGGGCCGACAGCGCGTTGCCCTGCAAGGATCATGGCGACCACCAGGGCTAACGGCACCACAAAACCGAAACACGAGAGGAAGGACCAAATGACCAAGACCATCAAGCTCAAGATCGACGGCAAGCTCATCGCGTTCAACGTGGATGCCGCGGCCTACGACAAGTACCTGAACGAGCTGATGCCCAGCAACAAGATCGCCCCCGCGCGCAACTTCCTGCTGCGCACCGTGGCGGCGGAAGACCGCGAGGCCCTCAAGTCCGCACTGGAGAAGCCGAGCATGGGCCTGCAGATCGCAGGCAAGCTCGTCGAGGAGTTCACCCCGGACATCGAGATCGAGCTGGGGGAGTAGAGGCGCGGGCCGCGGCCATCGGCGAGAGCGGGCTGTCACAACTGCTGACCCTGTCCCGCCGGTGGTTTCCGGGCCGCGAGCCGGACGGCGAGGCCATGGCCGAGGCGCTGTTCCTGGAACAGGATTATTGGGAGAAGATGGCCACCGCCGTGGCCAACGGCATAGCAAGAGCGTTCAGGGGGTAGGGAATGGCGACGCGACTGGAACGGCTCATGTTCGCCATCGGCATGCGCGACGAGGCTTCCAGCAAGATGGGCAAGCTGCGCAAGGCCATCACCGGCATGACCGAGACTGTGCATGACCAGTTTCTGCGCGTCGGCACCGGGGCTATGGGGGCCTATTCGCAGGCCCAGGGCATCCACCAGCTGGTGGCCCCGGCCATCGACCTCAACCGGGCCATGGGTGAAGTGTCCAGCCTGGACGTGGACAATTCCTCGCTGGCCAGCCTGCAGGCGTCGGCGAAGCAGTTCGCCATGGACTACGGCGGCTCCGCGGCCGACGTGGTGCGCGCCTCCTACGACATTCAATCGGCCATCGCCGGGTTGAAGGGCAACGAGCTGGGTACATTCTCCGTGGCCTCCGGCGTGCTCGCCCGCGCCACGAAGGCCGACGTCGGCGTCATCACCAGCTACATGGGCACCATGTACGGCATCTTCAAGGACCAGGCCGACCGCATGGGTAAGGCGCAATGGGTCGAACAACTCACCGGCCAGACGGCGCTCGCCGTGCAGATGTTCAAGACCAAAGGCCCGGAGATGAGCGCCGCCTTCACGGCCTTGGGCGCCAACGCCAAGGCAGCGGGCATCGCCGCCTCCGAGCAAATCGCCATCCTGGGCACGCTGCAGTCCACCATGGGCGGCAGCGAGGCCGGCACGAAGTACAAAGCCTTCCTGGCCGGTGTGGGCAACGCACAGAAGGAGCTGGGGCTCAAGTTCACCGACAAGGGCGGCAACATGCTGGGCATGGTGGCCATCCTCGACAAGCTGAAGGGCAAGTTCGGAGACACCCTCAACGTCGCCGAATCGGACGCGCTCAAGAAGGCCTTCGGTTCGGACGAAGCCGTCAGCCTCATCAAACAGCTCATGACGGACAGCACGGGCCTGGCCAAGAGCATAGACTCCCTCGGCAAGGTCCAAGGAATGGACAAGGCGCGGGAGATGGCCTCCAAAATGACCGACGTTTGGCATAAGGGGTCCGGGGCCATCGGCGTGCTCGCCGCGTCCTTCGGGCAGCAGCTCCTGCCGCCGCTTGAGAAGCTCGTGGGCAAGGGGGTCGACGTCATGAAGACCATGGTGCGCTGGATCGACATCGCCCCGAATCTGGCCCGCTGGATCGGGTACGGGGCCATCACCGTCATGGCCCTGGCCGCCGTCATGGGGGTGCTCTCCGCGGCCATAGCGATCAACAAGATCGCCTGGCTGGCCCTGGGCGGGCCGGTCCGGCTCGCCGTCTCGCTCTTCGGCCTGCTGCGCAAGCTGACCTTCCTGCAAACGGCGGCGACGTGGCTGCTCAATACCTCCCTGTACGGCTGCCCCATGATCTGGGTCGTCATCGGCGTCGTGGCGCTGATCGCCGCCGTTGGCGCGCTGATCTACTGGTGGGACGACCTCAAGGCGGCATTCCTGGACACGTCCTGGGGCAAGGCCATTATGGCGACCATCGACTCCCTCATGGCCCCGTTTAAACTTCTGGGCGAGACGTGGGATTGGATCTCCCAGAAGTTTGGCTTCAGCAGCTCTACCGAGGTGACAGCCAAGGCCCAGGCTGCAGCACGGTCGGCGGAAATCCCGAAGGCCCCGGCCATGCTTTCCTCCATCAACGCGCCGCGCTCCTCGGAGATCCCCGTGGGCGGCGTCCTGGCCAACAACTCCACACTAAACCGTTCCAACTCGCGGCAAACGACCATCGGCAGCGTGACCATCCACAGCGAGCAGCCCATGACCTCGGGCCAGCTTGACGAGTGGGCGGCCCTGCAAGCGGGGTAAGGCATGGCGGACTACATCGACCTGCGCATCACCAAGGACGATCTGACCCTGGACGCCGGGGGCAACCCCGTGCTGCTGGATGGCCGGGCGTCCATCGCCCAGGACATCATGCACATGATCCGGGAGTCGGGCCTGCTGGTGGAGATCATCGCCAACCGCGACGCGCGGAAGCGCCGCGCGAACATCGTCAAGATCACCATCGCAGTGGACGACGACGAGCGGATCGTGCCCGGCACCGCCGTCATCAAGGAGTCCTCCCCGGGCGAGTACTGGCTCACGGCCCGAACGGTCAAATATGGCGACATGAGCCTGCAACTGGAGGCTTAGATGGCCAGCACCCAAGACATCGCCAAAGAGCTGTTCACCACGATGCTGCGCGAGTCCGGCATGCCGGTCACGCAAGACGAGATGCAGGCCGAGTGGGACGTCATCAACACGGCCCAGGGCAGCCTCATCACCAACAGCAGCGCCTGGAGCCCGTTCTGGCGGCTCATCTCGGCCATCGTCACGGCGCCCGCCCTATGGCTCGTCTCGTTGCTGGTGGGCACGGCCCTGCCGAACACCTTCCTGCGCTTCGCCTCCGGCGCCTGGCTCGACATCTTTGCCTGGGGCGTCGACGTGCTGCGCAAGCAGGCCACCAGCGCCCAGGGAGCGTTGCGGTTCACGCGCTCATCCGCCGCGGGCACCATCACCATCCCGGCCGGGACCGTCGTGGAATCGCCGGAGCTTTCCGGCATGACCTACGCCGTGGCCACCATCGCCGAGGCGGTCATCCCGGAGGGGCAGCTCTCCCTCGACGTACCCGTGCAGGCCGAGCAGCCGGGCGTGGCCTACAACCTCGGGCCGGGGTACTACTCCATCATGGCCAAGCCGGTGCCAGGCATCGTCTCCGTGACCAACCTGGCCGACTGGCTGACCTCTCCCGGCGCCGACGTGGAGGACGACGAGGCCCTGCGCCTGCGCGCGCGGAATCAGTTCGCCGCCGTCGGGCAATACCACCACGACGCGGCCTACAAGGCCCTGATCGCGAAATACGCTGGCATCCGCATTGACTACCTCTTCTTCGAGAAGGACGGCCCGCGCGGCCCCGGCACGGCGAATTGCCACATCATGATCGAGAGCGGCATCCCCTCGCAGGAACTCATCGAGGCCATTAACGCCCACATCCTGGACTCCGGGAACCATGGGCACGGCGATGACATGCTCTGCATGCCCATCGGCGCCCTGCCCGTCGACCTCGCGGTCGCGGTGTTCCCCGTCACGTCCGCGAGCGAGGAACGGGTGACGGCGCTGCTGCAGGCGGTCGAAGACCGCATCCGGTGCGCCTTCCGCGAGAATACCGCCTTCACGGTGACGCGCACCCTGCCCCTGTCCAGGTTCAGCTTCTCGCGCCTGTCCGAGGAACTGCACGCGGGCCTGCCCGATCTGCGCAGCGTGGAGTTCGGGCGTGAGGACATCGTCGCCTATCTGCAACTCCCCACCCTGGGCGACCTGTCCATGACGCTCGGAGTCGAGTCGTGAGCGACGCCCCCACCCCCAAGCTCCCCTTCTGGATGGAAGGCGCGGAGACCGGGGCCTTGGCTGCGGCCGCGCGGGAATGGTTCTCCAGGCTCGGCCAGGCGGCCACGCTGCCAGCCCGCCAGCTCGACCCGCTCACCTGCACCGGCGCCATCCTGGACCTGCTGGCGTGGCAGCGCAACGTCACACGCTACAAGGGCGAGCCCGAGCGCGCCTACCGGCTGCGCGTGGCCCACGCCTACGCCAACGCCAAGGACGCCGGAGGCGTGGCTGGGTGGGGCCGCATCTTCCAGCGCCTGGAGGTGGGCGGCGTCTCCCTGGAAGAGCGCATGGCCGGGCAGGATTGGGACGTGGTCGGCGTCGTGCTCTCCGATGATGACCTTGCCGCTAATCAGCGCCTGGTCGAGATCATCATCGAGGAATACGGCCGGACCTGCCGCCGCTACCGGCTCGTCTCCAGGCAGCGGGCGGACATCGCCGCCAGAATTTTCGCCTTCGACAATGACCACATGACGGTCTGCGCGGTCATGCCCCCCCTGTCCCTGGGGGTGCGCCTCGCGGCCTTTGACGACAACCACAGCACCGTGGAGGCCCGCCAATGAGCATCTGCATCACCCAGGCCGGAGAGGCCCTCATCGCCAGCCTGCAGGCCCAGGGCCTGCCCCTGGTCATCGACACCATGATCTTCGCCAACGTGCCCGGCCTGGACCCGGCCCAGGCCGCCGACAGAGCGCAGGCCGTGCCCGCCGCGCATGTGGTGCATAACGCGGACATCCCCGCGGAGTACCGGGCCTTCGTGAACCCCAACCAGGTCGTCTACTCCGTGCTGCTCGGGTCGGACGTGGGCGACTTCACCTTCAATTGGCAGGGCCTGTACTGCTCGGCCCACCAGACGCTCATCGCCGTGGCCGAGCTGCCCGCCATCGAGAAGCGGGCCAACGACGAGGGAACGAACACGCCGGGCAACAACCTGACCCGCAACTTCCTGCTCCAGTTCACCGGCGCGCAGGTGCTCACCGGCCTGACCGTGGAGGCGGAGGTCTGGCAGCTCGACTTCACCGTGCGGCTCAAGGGCATCGACGAGCGCGAGCGCCTCTCCAACCGGGACATTTACGGCCGGGACGCGTTCCTGGGCGACGGCTGGCTCCTGGTGCACGCCGCTGGCGCCTACCACTTCGAGCCCGGCACGGGCTACGTGGAGGGCATCCGCGCGGCCCTGGCCGGCCAGCTCCCCGCCGTTCCCGCGCCCCTGCCCTGCGACGTGTACCTGGACGTCTGCCTGGCCCCCCAGGGGTCCGACGTCGTCACCCTCGGGACCCCGCGCTTCGTGGCCCAGGGAGCGGGCCTGCCGGACTACGCGGAAGGCGCGCCCTTCCACACCCCGCACTACTGCGCCCAGATCGCCCACGTGGCGGCCGACGGCACGGTCACGGACCTGCGGCCGAAGACGGTGCCTGTGGTGGAACAGCCCATCGATGCCCACAACACCGACCCGGAGGCCCACCCGAACCTTCTGGCCACCACCGCTGCACCGGGGCTTGCCCGCATCGCCACCAGGGCGGATGTCTTGGCCGGGGTGGGCAACAACACCATAGTCACGCCGGAAGACCTGGCGGCGGCACTTACCGCCGCTCCCACCGTAGAGGAGGGGTACTTCGACGGCGGCTCTGTCATTCCGGCCATTACCGACGGCGCGGCCTTGGCCGTGGTCGAGGATGGCGCGAACAAGCTGACGCGCAATGTCCTGTCGTTCCCCGGCGCGGTCAAGGACACACACGGCTTCTTCAACTTCCGCGCGCCCAGCAACTGGGACGGCGAGATGGTCCGGGCCAAGGTTCTCTGCAAAGGCACCGCAGGATGCTCGGCCGGAGACGACATCCGCTTCTACTTGGCCTGCGCGGCCGTGGCCCCCGGCGAAAATTTGGACGTTGCGCTGGGCGTTGCCGTCACCATGGATGGCGACGTGGTCGACGCGGACAAGCTCATCGAATCCTCGACCAGCGCGGTGCTGAACCCCTCGGGCACCCCGGCCGCCGGGGACTTGCTGCGCTTTCGCCTGTCGCGCGATCACGACTACGGCGCACAACCTATGGCCGAGCCCGCCGAACTCGTCGGCATCGTGCTGCAGTTTGGCATCATCGGAAACATCGCCGCCTGGGCGTAGGGGAGGGGCTATTATGTTCTTGTGCCATAGTTCCGGTGCTGCCGCGCGCGGCCTACCGGTGTTCCTTCCTGTCACCGAAGACAAGGCGACCCCCGAAACGTTCGTGCTCAATGTCAAAGGCGTGGCTGGAGCCAATGAGATCGGAGCTGGGGGAGGCGTCCCCGGAGCGGATCAGGTGTTGACGCAATTCGGCGGCCTGGCTGGCGTGGTTGACGGTTTTCGCCAGGTGGCTGCGGGCAGAGGCCTGGCCTGCACGGCAGCCTTGTTGGCGGCGCTTTTGAACGGCGAAGAATGGACCATGATGTTTTATTTGAGGGGACTCGCCTTCGGTGCCAACATCAACCGCCTCAATTATTTACAGGGTACCGCCATTCTCGATTTTGACATGGAAGGGACCGGGCACTGGTGCCCGCAGATTGCTGGTTATACCAACGCTTTTATCTCGAACATGACGACTCTGCCCATTGCAACGCCCTCAAGCAACTTATGGGCTGCATTGTGGCGTAAAGCCGGGAATACGCACTTCGGGTTCACAACCGCAGGTTCTGCCATTGTCCCACCCACCGGTTGGGACTCTATCCCCGAGCTTCAGCGCTCTGTTGCCGTCAACTGCGGGAACTACTCCGGTGAGACCTGGGGCACACTCCGAGACCTGATCGGCTATTCAACCACGAACACCACATACGGGATCGGCTCCATCGTTATCAGCAAGATCGGCCTCCAGGCCGCGCCCGTGTAGGGAGGGGAGATGCAATACACAGAGTTCGACTTGACAGACCTCGGCTATGTGGACGGCGAGGGCAAGCCCCTGGCCAGCATCGCCGGGCGCGACAACCAGACCGACCCCTTCCGCCACCTCGGATATGAGGGCTACCCTGCCGCCGCTGTGCGCTGCATTGATGTGCCCGGCGACATCAAGACAAAGACCCTGGCCATCCTTCCTGATGGTGAGCCGCTGCCCGAGGATGGGACCGTGGTCCTGGTCGACGACGTGGTCGACCTGCTGGTGGCCGAGTACGGCTGGCCCGAGGGCACCACGCTGGCAGAAGGCATTCCGGTTGAGCCAGAGCGGAGGCTGTAGGCCATGGGCGGCTTCTACGAAGACTCCCATCAGGCGGCCTAGCGCATGCAGTTCTGGCAGGGCATTACCTTCACCCCACCGGCCGCGGTAAGCGACATCGCCGCCGGGCTTGCCGGGCATCTCACGGATGCCCAGGAGGCGCTTGCGCAGGGCGCGCAGGCGCTCCAGGGGCTGTCCCTGCCGGAGCCTCCCCCGTTCATCGGGAGCGCGGACGAGCTGCGCGAAAGCGCAGGCGCGCTGCTCTCCTCGCAGGCGCGCTACCTCGCGGTCACGCCGTACCTGCAGGGCATCGGCACCATGCGTGGCGACCAAGCCTTCCTCACGCCGCAAAAGGCCATCGAGGTCATTGGCTCGCGCATGCTCGAGGACGCGATCAGCGCGGCCACCGACGGCGTCATTCCGTCGTTTGACACCGGGCTGGTCATGCTGGTCATGGCCGCGCAAGAGCCGGGGCAGCTTGCGAATGCGCTGAACGGCTTCAACACGGTGTTCCCCATCCCGGAGCTGCGCCAGGCGGAGCGCAGGGCAAAGGCCTTGGCCACCATTGAGCTGGACAAATTCAAGATTCCGGAGCTGCCAAAGTTCCCCCCATGGGGGAACGCCGCCCCGGAGCGGAGCGCGACCGGCCTGGCTGTGGCCCGCGCCCTGGGCGGGCAGCTCGCCATGGCGGAAGGGCTGGAGGCGGCCAAGGTCTCGCCGACAGCGAGGCTCGCGGAATTCACCTCCAAGCTGTCCACGGCCGCGGCGCAGCGGCAGCAAGACCTGCAAGACCTGGCCGAAGGCATGACCGGGGCGAGCGACGCCTGGCGCGGCATCTACCTTGAGGGGGCGGTGGCCACCCTGGCTCCGCTGCTCGCGAAATTCGCGCCACCCATGGACGATTCCTTCAAGTGTTGCGTGAGTGTTTGCTGGTACGGGACCAAGAGCCAGGTGGCCTACTTCAAGGAGGCCTTCGGCCTGACGAACCCCCTGGAGGGAATCCTGTGAGCTTCCTGCTACTCGATGACTTCACCGTGCCCGGCTATGGCCTGCAGGCGTCTCTCTCGAACAAGTTCAAGGACGAGGACGCCTCCGGCGAGACCTCGTCGACCTCCACGGCCAAGAAGGGCACCAAGGGCAAGCGGCTGGAGTGCAAGATTTACATCCGCTTCAAGGACGAGGCGGACCTTCGCGCCCTGACGCGGGTGGCCGAGCAGACGAGCGGCGGCGACAACAAAGTCTACGCCATCACCAACCGCACGGCCAACGCGGCCGGGATGCGCCAGGGGCGCTTCAGCGGCGACTTCAAGGCCGACGAGCAGGAGGGGAAACGCTGCTGGCTCGTGTCCTTCACCATCGCCGAGCACATCTCCGTGCCGGAGCGGGCGGAATCCCGCGAGACGCCGAAGACGGCGGAGGCACAGCAAAGCGAAGGCGAGACCGTCGCTTCGTCGACCACGAGCGGGGCGAAGCCGGAGCTGTCCTGGTTCGAGAAGAAGCTCAAGGCCGTCAATGACGCGCTAGGCGACTATGACGCGGGGGGCAAGTAGTGCGCCTACTCAAGCGCCTTGAGATCGACGGGGCCGAAGTCCCCCTCGTCTCCGAGGAAATCCGGCTCGACCTCGACAGGCCCGGCCGGGCCATCTTCCAGGTGCGTGCGGAGGCGGAGCTGTCCGGGCGGGTCACGTTCGCCCTGGGCTGGCATTTCGCGGACACCCTGACGCTCTTCTTCACCGGCGAGGTGGAGAGGAGCACGGCCGTGGACGCCACACAGCAGCGGCTGTTCTGCCGGGAGCTTTCGGGCCGGCTCGACGCGCAACACCCCCTTTCGCTGCGCCACCCCACCCTGCGCGAGGTGCTCGCGGCCTATGCGGAGCGCACGGGCCTGCGCTTCATCCTGCCGGACAAGCCTTACGCCTCGAAGCGCGTACCCGCGTTCTACGGCCTCGGCTCCGGCTATCACGGCATGGCCAGCATCGGCGACGTGTTCGGCATCGAGGACTTCATCTGGCAGGCCCAAGGCGACGGGGCCGTGTTCGTCGGCTCATGGGCCGATTCGCGCTGGCCAGCCACGCCCGTGAGCCTGCCCCAGGAATTCTTCACCCGCGTGACGTCCGGGATGCAGACCGTGACCTGCGTTCCGGGCCTGCGCCCGGGCGCGGTGCTCAACGAGCGCCGGGTGACGTCCGTGCGCCTGGCCGGGCACCAAATGGAGGTGGCATGCAAGACGCCATAAAGGCCGCGGTGCTTAAGCTCTTCCCCGAGCTGTCCGGCGGCCTGCACCTGGACCGCTATGCCCGCGTGGTGGCCCTGGCCGACCAACCGGGCGAGGGCGTGAGCTGCGAGCGGTTCCGGCCCCGCTACGCCGTGGACGTGCAGATACTCACGCCGGACATGGAGCCGGACCCGGCCTTCCCGCTCTATACGGCCGTGCCTCTTCCCGTGCCCGCCGGGGCTGGCCAGGAGTGCGGCGCGTTCGCCTTCCCGGAGCCGGGCGCCCTGGTGGTCGTCGGCTTCGCCTACGGCCGCCCGGACCATCCTATCATCCGGCAGGTCTACCCCATGGGCGTCTCGCTCCCGGCCGTGGCGCCGAAGGAGTTCCTGCTGCAGCAGTCCCCGACCGTGCTCCAGCGCGCGGACGCCGAGGGCAACTGGACACGGCTGACCGACGCGGCCATCACGGACGATTCCATGTCCCGGCTGGTGCGCACCGTGTCCAGCGTGAGCGAGATCGCGCGCGAGCTGGTGAAGGTTTCCGAGCACTCGACCCTGGAAGTCGGCGGCATGTACACCGTTGAGGTCGGCACGGTCATGTCCCTGCTGGCCGGGCTGCGCGCCGACCTCGGGACGCTCGGGGAGCTCAACCTCACCGCGGGAGGCGACTCGACGCACTCCACGGCTGGGAACGCGGCCGAGACCGTCGGCAAGGATCAAAGCTGCATCGTGAAGGGCTCGCGCACCGTCAATGTGACCGGTGCGCAGGCCACCACGACGGGCGGCGACCTGTCCGAGACGGTCGGAGGAGAGAGCACCGAGCAGGCCCAGGGGGACAAGAGCATCACGGCGCAGGATATCTTCCTGCAGGCGCGCGGCAAGCTCACCTGTACGGCGGCCATGGGCGGCATCAGCCTCTTCGGCGAGATCATGGCCGCCCTGGGGGATATCCGCGAGGCGCTGGTGATCCTTTCGTCCCACACACACCCGCAGGCTGGCGTCATAGACCAGGGCGGGGCCGTGGCCGACGAGGCCACCTCCCTGGGCGGGCACATCGGCAACCTCGGGAGCGCGGCGAACTAGACTAGTTGCGCCCCACCCCTTGACATCCGAACCGACCTAGGGCAGACAGCCCTACAGGTGCTAGTAACACCTTCAGCCCAGGACGGTCCACACCCGTCAGTCTTTGTGGATTTTTTGTTTTCAGGCCAGAATGGCCCCTCGGTCATCAGCCGGGTGTGGGACGAATACAAGACCCGCAAGGGGAACACTCCCGCCGCTCCTGGGCGGTTACTAGCACCCGGTTCTCGCCGATAGTACGGCGTGGGCCACTAGTTAACCCCAGGAGACCCACCATGACCACGCCCAGCACGACCACGCCCAGCACCACGCCCGCCCCCATGACCAGCATTCCCGCCGACGTTTCCGAGCACGCGTGCAGCCTCGCCCGCGAACTGGACGCCCTGCTCGAAAGCGTCGAGTTCGTTTCCCGCTACATGCCCCGCTGCCCGGAGCATGCGTGGCTGCGGGAGGTTTACGAGTACGTGGAAGAGTACCACGAGAGCCTGGAGGCGGCCATCACGGACTACCCCACGCAGTCCGTCCTGCCGCTCATCCTGGGGCAGATCAGCAGCACGTTCGCGCCCGTCCCGAGCCTGCTCACCGCCATGGCCCCGTTCCACCCGCAGGAGACCGGGGTGGCCCTGGGCTATCTGGCCACCCGCTTCGATGACATCATCACCAAGGCGCTGCGCCTGGGCGCGTTCCTGCTCAACGCCCCCCGGCCCTGCCCCGTGCCGCACGAGGAAACCACGGGCGACGCCGCATAAGCAACAGCCTATCCGGGCCGACAAGGGCCACGATACAGGGCGACCGTGACACACATCATGGTCGCCCTTTTTTGTCGCCCTGCGGCCTGCCAGGAGACCGGCAGGGACTGCATCGGCATCGAGCTGTCCGAGGAGTACTTCGAGGTCGCGCGGCGTCGCCTGGAGGTGGCGTAGCGCTCTAGCCTTGCGCTGCCTCGCGCAGCCTTCTGGCGCCCCTGCCCCCTGTGGCCGACGGTACAACCGTCGGCCACTTCCGTTTTTCGCCCCGGCCCAGGCCATTCCGGCCGCCTTCCACCTCGCCCTGCCCCAGGCGCCGCCTCTGCGAGCAAAAGAACGCGGCCTCCGGGAAAAAATCACTCCTCCGCACCAAACCTTCGGGGTTTTCGAGGTCGTTTTTGCAACCCCAGGCCCCGGCGCAAGGGGGGACGGAGCGCCTAGCCCGTAGCGCCGGGAAGCGCCCCCGGCACGTTGCGCAGGAAGCGAGGAAACGCAAGGGCTGGCAAGCTCATCGCGCTGACGAGCGGAGCCAGACTGCGCGCAACCCCCTAAATGCCAAAGCCTTTTAAAGTAGGGGCGGCACCGTCGGGGGTCGAACTCGCAGCACGGGACAAAACGCCCCACACTAGGCCGACAAACCGGGGCGTTACGCCCTAGGCAGGCAGCATCCCGCGGGCCTTCGCCTCCTGCACCATATTCCACAGCATGGTCGGAAAGTCCGTGCCCAGGACGTCGGCCATGCGGTAGGCCTCGTCGAGCGTCAGCTTGCGCTTGCGCTTCTCGAAGTCTCGGCAACTGCGCCACAGACGAATGCCCGACGCAGCTCCGAAGACCCGCCTGCCGAACTCCGAATGCGACAACGGCGATGCATCAACCCGTTCCGCCATGAGGGTGATGAACACCCGCTCAAAACTATCGGTGTTTTCCATAGCTTACCTATACAGGATAAAATGCCCTAGAAAAATCTGACAAAATGCCCTTGACACCCTAGGGCATTTTGCCCCATGTAGGCACCATGAAAAACGCACTCGCAATCCATCTCCATCGGCTGGCCCGGCAGCACGGCTCATGGAGCCGAGTCGCCGAGGCCCTGGGGCTCGACCCGCGCAACCTGCGCAGAAACCGGAACAAACTCATGAACCAGCCCACAAGGCGGGTGCTGATCCTCGCCGGAAAGCACCTCGCGCTGCGCCTGCTGCTGCGCGAACTGCGCTCCTCCGGGGCCGTCACCCCAGGGCAAATCAAGGCGGCCTGCAGGCGTGTGTCCATGACGAATCCCCCTAGCGAGTAGCGACGGGAAGCACCACGTAGGTGTCCAAAACGAGGAGCGGACAGCATGATCGAAACAGAAGCCAGACCCCTGCATCACCTTGACGCCATCGACGCCTTCAAGCTGGCCATCGAAAAGAGCAACAAGCCTCTCCCCGAGATCGCAAAGGAGATGGGCTGGAAGCCGTTCTTCGTGAAGCGCGTGTTCAGCGCCGAGAAGTTCTTCCCCTCCGTGGAAGACATCCCGCGCTTTTGCGCAGTTCTCGGCAATCAGGTCATCATCCACTGGCAGCTTTCCCGCGCCACCTTCTACGGCCTGGACGAAGCGCACCAGGACGTGGACTGCAACGCGCTCCTGCGCCGCGTGAACGATTTGTTCGCAGAGGTCGGCGACGTCGCGGCCGAGGCCCGCACGAGCACCGCCGACAACAAGCTGGAGCCCATCGAATGCCGCCGCCTCATCAAGGAACTCTCCGACGTGCTCGACCGTGGCATGTCCCTCGTGGCTGACCTGCGGGCACTGGAGCGGGCGAATGCCTAGCCCAGGGCGGATCGACATCACCCCGGACGAGATCATCCGGGCCTTGCTGACGGACTCGCGCTACGAGTTCAGCCAGGCCGGGGACTACCTCCGCAAGGGGGTCTGCCCAGGCTGCGGGAAGCGCACCCTCTACGTCGGCAAGCAACACCCCTGGGTGCTACGCTGCGAGCGGCTCAACAAGTGCGGCTTCGAGGCCTCCGTGCGGGAACAACTGCCCGCCGTCTTCGCCGACTTCGCCAACCGCTACCCCCCGACCGAGAGCAACCGCGACGCCACGGCGGAAGCCTACCTCGGCCTTGACCGCGGCTTCGACCTCTCGCGCATTCGCGGCTGGTACGAGCAGGCGGCCTGGGCCGTGCCTGGCACGACAGACCACGTGCCCACGGTGCGCTTCTACCTGGACGCCGCCCGCACCCGGTATTGGGAGCGGCTCATCGGGCGGACCAAGAAGGACGGCCAGAAGGCCCACTTCGGGGGCAAGCGCAAGGAAGACGGCACGCTCTTCCAGGGCAACGTGTGGACGCCGCCGGGGCAGAAGCTCGCCAAGGGCGACCGCTGCTTCATGGTGGAGGGCATCTTCCACGCCATAGCCCTGCACCATGCGGGCCATAAGGCTGCTGCGCAGTTCTCGTGCAACCACTTCCCCGAGGCCTTCGTCGCGGAGAACAAGGGCAAGGGCGTCCACTGGGTCGTCGCCCTGGACTCGGACCCGGCCGGGAAGAAGTACGCCCGCACCCACCACAAGCGGCTCAAGGAGCTGGGCGAGCTGGCCACCGTGCTGCTTCTGCCCGAGGCCAAGGATTGGGATGACCTCTGGCGCGAGGGGCGCATCGAGCCCGCCTTCATCTCCGAGCGCCTCTACCACGGCCGCCTCTTCATGGCCGAGACGGTCGAGGAAAAGGCCTACCACTACTACGTGCGCAACCGGCGCATGTCCTTCATCCTGGACTTCCGCAACGCCCTGTACTCCATCACCATGCCCGCGGCCTTCGAGAAGGAGCTGGCGGCGGAGAGCATGGGGATCGAGGTGACGGCCGCAGCGCGCAAGGAGCAGGCGACAAGCGAGAACCCCATCGAGGAGTTCCTGAACTCGGTCGCAGGCCGCCAGCTCTTCAGCCGCCACTGCCAGGTCGAACAAATCTCGAACGTGCAGCCGCGCTTCCTCTACATGGAGCGCGACGTGGTGATGGAGGAACAGCGCTACGTCTTCGGCATCTCCTACGCCAACGGCCAGCCCGACGACCTCATCGCGCTCGAAGGCACGGCCATCACCAGCCCAGACGCCTTCCACAAGGCCCTGCTCAACCGCTCGCGCGGCGGCACCTTCGACGGCGACATGCGCCAGCTCAAGATCCTGCGCGACCGCTGGCTGAACAAGCGCATGACCACGGTGCAGGCCCTGCCCTTCGTGGGGTACGACCGGGACGCCGGGGCCTACATCTTCCAGAAGCACGCGTGGCACAACGGCCGCAAGATTCCGGTGAACGACAACGGCTACTTCGACATCAACCGCGTGGGCATCAAGACCGTGCTCAACGGCGTGTACATCCACACCGACGGCAAGTTCGACCCGAGCTGGATCAAGCCCTTTGCCAAGGCCTTCCACTGGCAGGGGCTGGCCACGCTGGCCTTCTGGCTGGGCTCCCTCTTCGTCCAGCAAATCCGGGCGCGGCACAAGACCTTCCCCTTCCTGGAGCTGACCGGCGAGCCCGGCGCGGGCAAGTCGACCATCCTGGAGTTCCTGTGGAAATGCGTCGGCCGCGAGGACTACGAGGGCTTCGACCTGCTCAAGTCCACCCCGGCCGGGCGCCGCCGCGCGTTCTCCCAGGCGTCCAACCTGCCCGTGGTCATCATTGAGTCCGACCGCGACAACGGCGACAAGGACTCCAAGCAGAAGCAATTCGGTTTCGACGAGGTGAAGCCGTTCTACAACGGGCGCGGCACAGGCACCCTGGGCGTGGCCCGGCGCAGCAACGACGTGGAGGAGCATCTGTTCCAGGCCTCGCTCTTGATCTCGCAGAATGCGGAGGTCGACGGCTCCGAGGCGCTCCTGCAGCGCATCGTGCATTGCCACGCGGACAAGGCGCACCACAAGGCGGGCACGCGCGATGTCGCCCGCTGGTTCGAGCGCCAGACCGCGGCGGACGTGGGGGGCTTCCTGGGCGCGGCCCTGGCCAGCGAGAGGAAGATCCTGGAGGCCTACACCGAGGCCTTCGAGCGCATGGAGGCCAACTATGCCGCAGCCGAGGGGCTCCGGATGGAGCGCATCATCAAGAACCATGCACAGATTGCGGCCTGCGGCGAAGCCCTTGCCGTCCTGTTCCCGGACATGCAGGGCCACCTGCAGGAGGGGCTGACCGAGTATCTCTACCTGCGCGCCAAGTCCAGGGAACAGCGCCTGGCGGCAGACCATCCCTTGGTCGAGCAGTTCTGGGAGGTCTTCGAGTACATGTCCAACGCACGGCACAAGGGCGATGGCAGCATCCTTGACCACTCGACCAACCCCGACATCCTTGCCATCAACCTGAACCACTTCCGCGAACTGGCCCAATCCGCTGGCCAGCCCATCATCGACCTGCAGCAGGTGAAGAAGCTGCTGCCCCACACCCGGCGCTTCAAATTCATCGAGGCCAACCGGACCGTCCGTTCTTGCATCCTGGACAAGCCAATCAAGTGCTGGGTCTTCCAGCGCAAATAGGGAGGAGAAACACATGGCAAAGGTCAAGATCGAACTCACCCCCGAACGTGTGGCCGCCTACGAGGCCGCCATGGCCCGCATCGTGGGAGTCACCGGCGCAACCACCCAGGTGCGGCTGGCCGAGGTAATCGAAGTCCGGCAGTCCTCGATCTCCGACGCCAAGCGCCGGGCGAGCATTCCGCCGGAGTGGCTGCTCAAGCTCATGCGCTCGCACCAGGTCATGCCCGACTGGGCTCTCACCGGCCAGGGTCCAAAGTTCATCGGCGAGGCCGCGCCCGCCGCGGTTGCCCGCGTGGAGAGCAGGCTCAACGACATGACCGTCGTGCTGCAGGACACCGTCGACGCGATCACCGACGCGCTGCGCATGGCGCGCATGACCGCAGACGAATTCGCCCTGGCCAAGTCCGCCAGCATGACCGAGCTGGCCAAGTCGCGCGAGACCATCAAGAACCTGCAGGGCCAGCTCCGCGACATGAGCGCGGATCTGTCCGCCAGTAACTTCACCATGTAGGCCGGGGGGGGCATCATGAGCGAGATCATCTACCAGCACTTCATCGGCAGGGGTCCGGAGGCCGAGGCCATCATAGCGGTGGCCAACGAGAAGTACACTACGTTCTTGGAGGCGTCGAACGCCTTCAAGGAAGAGCGCGGATACGAGAACGTCTGGCAGACCCACCACTTCACCGGGCCTCCCAGCGTCAGTGGCCCGGTGTTCAAGGAACGCCTGGACGACAAGGCGGCAAGAGCGAAGGGCCTGAAGTTGGATTGCCTCGTTGACGAGGGGCACGCCTACGCCCCGCGCCTGGGGACCAAGCTGGGCAAAGAACTCCAGGCGGCCCTGGACGTGCTGAACAAGAGCAGCATCCACCGGGTCAAGTTCGCCGTGGCGCAATGCGGCATGGAGCACGATGTCTTCGTCGGGAGACGCTTCGCCCGCACCGCTGGCGGCTTCAAGGACGGCGTCATCGTCGTCAAGGTGCCCACCGGCAACGGCGACTCCCAGAACGGGAGCATGCCGACGCCACCGCCCTGGCTGATGCCCTGCAAAGAGTCAGAGGCCTTGGCGGCGCTGGGACAGTAGAACGCAACAGCGCCCCTGGACACCGGGGGCGCTTCAACGAGGAGGCATCGCGCCATGTGCAACTGCATCGACGAAATGACCAAGAGGCTGCGCGAACACTACGACGGGAAGTTCAAGAAGCCCGTCGAGAGCATCCAGCTCCAGACCTGCCTCAATTTAAGCAGGGGCGGCGAGGACACCTACACCGAGGTCAAGATCGCATTGGTCGGCCAGAAGAAGGAAGAGACGGCAATCCTGGCCCACACCTACTGTCCGTTCTGCGGCGAGAAGCTGCGCGAGAAGGGGGCGTAGACCATGGCAACCACACGAATCGAATGGGCCGACCGCGTCTGGAACCCCGTAACCGGGTGCAGCAAATGCAGCGACGCCTGCGACAACTGCTACGCCGAGCGCATGAGCAAGCGTCTGGCCGGGCGCTGCGGCTACCCGACGCTCGACCCCTTCAAAGTGACCTGGCACCAGGACAGGCTCTTTGAGCCCATCAGTTGGAACAAGCCTTCGCGCGTGTTCGTCTGCTCTATGGCCGACCTGTTCCACAGCGATGTGCGCGATGAGTGGATCCTCTGCATCTTCGCCGTCATGGCCTTGAGCCCACGACAGACCTTCCTGCTGCTCACCAAGCGCCCGGAGCGGGCTCACGAGTTCCTGTGCCTCGAGAACCTCCAGGACAGCATCATCGAAGTGGCGGGGTCCCGCTTTGGCGTGGACGGCGCGAACCGTGTCCGTGCTGCATTCAATGGCGGCAGCGCGCTCCCCAACGTCTGGCTGGGGACCACCATCTGGGACCAGGCCAGCGCCGACCGCTCCGTGCCCTTCCTGCTCTCCACACCGGCGGCCAAGCGCTTCGTCTCCATCGAGCCCATGCTCGGGCCGGTGGACCTGCGCGATGGTTTAGGCCTCATGTGTTCGCCCGGCGACCTCGACTGGATCATCTGCGGCGGCGAGACCGGCCCCGGCGCGCGGCCCATGCACCCGGACTGGCCGCGGCGACTGCGCGACGACTCCGTGGCATCTGGCGTGCCGTTCTTCTTCAAGCAGCACGGGGCCTGGGTCGGACTGGAAGCGGATGATGGGGAGTGGCCCACGGACGGGGAAACCTGCATCCGACTCACCCAGGAAGGCCGCAGGGCTGACGATGGCTACCCCATGCAGCGTGTCGGCAAGACGTTCGCTGGCCGCGAGTTGGACGGCCGGACCTGGGAGGAGATGCCCGCATGAAGCGCGACCCCATGCTCATCGTCATCATCGGCAACGTGCGCCGGGCCGGGCCGGAAGGCTGCACCATCGGCTGGCTCTGCAATCGGATCAACTACGGGCAACTGGCCATCGAGAAGGCCCTCGGGCTCCAGATTCAGGCAGGGCTCATGACCGAGGAGAACGGGGTGTACCGCATCGTGGGAGGAGCGACCGCATGAGCCGCTACAACTACGGCGACCGCATCTTCTCACGCCGCCACAAGAGCGGTGAGATCCACGTCGACGTCGCCGGGAGCAAGGTTCTCCTCGGCCGCGTGATCCGCAAGGACGGCAAGCCTGGGCGCGAAGTCGTCGTGTCGACCGGGGACGTTTCCTACCGCTGGCCGTTCCTGCCGGGCCTGAAGTAAGCCCCGACGGGATCGGAGAAGGACGTTTTGCCCCAGGCCCGTTTACACCGCCGCGATGGCCGTGCTACCTCCCGCACCCAGGAGGGCATGGTCATGAAGGGCAACATCTATTGCCAGCAGCGGTGCCCGCTCTGCGGCGGCGGCCTGGTCTACGACGGGCGGGCCGGGGTCTGCGCTTGCGAGGCGCACCCGGATCAAGTCGGGACGACGAAGTTCAAGGTGGTCTACGGCCGCTCCATCGAGCGGCGGTTTCCCAACATCCGGCAGGCGGAACGGTTCCTGACCGGCATCCGCTTCAAGGATGACGAAGGCACTCTCGACCCCAGGGACTACCAGTTTGACCAGCCCCTGGCCTTCGACAAGCTCGCCGACTCCTGGCTTGAGGCCAAGGCGAAAACAGTCGCACCAGGGACGATGAAACCCTACAAGGCCACCATGAACAGGGCGAAGGCCGCCTGGGGAGACCGTAACGCCAAGACCATCTCCTTCGGCGACCTCGAAGACCTGTTCCTGGAAACCGGCGAAACCCACTCCGAGAAGACCGTCTACAACGATAAGACCTGCCTGGAGACGTTCTGGAAGTGGGCGAGCAAGCGCGAGGGCGTGCCCATCCCGGAGTTCCCGGACGTGAAGTTCACCCTCGGCTGGCGCGAGATCATCACCCTCGACATCCAGGTCCAGATCCTCGACAAGCTCGACGAGATCGCGCCCTTCCGCGTGGCCCTGGCCATCCGCTGGCTGGCGACCTACATCGCCATCCGGCCGGTCGAAATGCGCAACCTGCGCGAAGAGGACGTGAACGTGGGCGGGCTCCTCGTGGTGCGCCCGGCCACGGCGAAGGAGCGCAAGCCGAAGTTGATCCCCCTGTTGGAGGAAGACATCGCGCTCGTGTGCTCCCTGCCCAAGGTGCTGAACAAGAAGCTCCCCTTCTTCCGCCACGAGAAGAAGTCCGGGACGGCCGAGTCCGGGGACATGATGAGCCACAACGTTCTGTGGCGCTGGTGGCGCCGGGCCTGCGCCGAGCTCAATATCGAAGGCGTCGACCTCTACGGCGGCACCCGGCACTCGTCGGCCACCGCCCTGGGCGAGCACTTCGGCAAGGACGAGCTGCGCCAGAACGGCACCATGCACGGCACGAACAAGGCCTTCGAGCGGTACGTCCGCGGCGAGGCCAAGCCCCAGCGCGCCATTACCGAAAAGCTCAACGAGATGCGCGCTGGCAAGGTGGTCAGTATGGCGCCGGTTGGGCACAAGGCTTGTAAGTAGCTGAAATTATAAGTACGTACGTGGGTTCAAATCCCACCCTCTCCGCCAGTCTTAAAATCCACAGTCCTCCATATTTGTCTATTCTTTAAGGAAATACGCTAGTTTAACCAACAAACCAGCCCAGGTTTGTCTAGGTTTACCTATTGACATCTAGCCCCATTTGGGGGCATCGGTGGGGGCATTGGAGCAAAATTCTTCCACAGCAACCGGAGGATGCCCCCGTGCCCAGCAAGCTTACTGATGTCGCCATTCGCAACGCCAAGGCCGGCCCCAAAGCGAAAAGGCTGTTTGACGGTGGTGGCCTCTACCTTGAGGTCTCACCAACCGGGAGCAAGCTGTGGCGACTCAAATATCGCTTCGGCGGCAAAGAGAAACGCCTCTCCCTGGGCATTTACCCCACCATCACACTTGCAGAAGCACGTGAGCGCCGGGACGATGCGCGCAAACTGTTGGCGCATGGCGAAGACCCGTCTGCGGCAAAGAAAGCGGTGCAGGCAGAGATTGTTGCCAACTCCGAAACCTTTTTGGTTGTCGCCAACGAGTGGTTTGGGAAGTACAAGGGCAAGCTGTCTCAAAGCTCCGCCGATGATATCCTACGCCGTCTTGAACTCAACATTTACCCATTCATCGGCAACCGGCCAATCAGGGAAATCACAACCCGCGAGCTCAACATGGTGATTGAGCGGATGGTAAAGCGTGGTGCGATTGAAACAGCACGCCGCCAAATCCAAAAGTGCAACCAAATATACCGCTACGCTATTGCCACAGGGAGGCTCACCACCAACCCCGCCGAAGTCCTCCGAGGCTCAGTCCCGCCGGCCCGAGAGAATCACTTTGCCAGCATCCACGACCCGCAAGGAATTGGCGCACTTCTCCGCGATATTGACAACTATCACGGTACATTTGTCGTTTGTTGCGCGCTCAAACTCGCACCCCTGACCTTTGTACGGCCCGGAGAACTCCGGCGCATGGAGTGGTCAGAGGTCAACTTTGATAAAGCGCTTTGGACCATCCCTGCGAGTAAGATGAAAATGGAGGCGACGCACCTTGTCCCTTTGTCTCGGCAGGCACTTGCAATTCTCCTCGAGCTACACAAGCTGACCGGACAATGGAGCTATGCCTTCCCCGGTGCCCGCACAAAAAGCCGGTGCATGTCAGAGAACACCGTAAACGCTGCCCTGCGTCGCCTCGGCTACACGGCCGACGAGATGACAGGACACGGCTTCCGGTCGCAAGCCTTCACGAATCTTGCCCTTCAAGGCTGGGACAAAGACCACATTGACGTGCAACTCGCCCACGCAAAGGGGAGCAAGGTTCGGCGCGCATACGACTTCGCCAAATACCTCCCGCAGCGAAAAGTGCTCATGCAGGCTTGGGCTGACCACCTCGACGAATTGAGGGATGGCAACGTCAATGCCGACTGCACCCCACCGGCGGCATTCCGCCACGCTTGACGTTTACCCGGTGCGCAGGTAGCCAAATTGTAGACGACCTGTTAGGCATATTCATTCACAACGCATTGGGCAAAAGTCCAATCACTCTCACCCCACTTACGAAAATACCCTCTTTTGAGGAACTCTCAAAGGGGGTATTTCATTTCTAGCACAATACTATTGAAAGAGATTATGTCCGTCAGCCGTGGATGCGACTGACCACGCAACCACGAAACAAACCTATACAGAATAGGCCAGCAAGGAATGCTGGGCCGCTTCCTTGACCGGACTGTACTGGTCGCCGATTGTGTCAATATTATCAAAATACCACAATATCCTTTCTGCCAACGCTCTTGCAAGCAATGGTGGAACCGCATTCCCGATTTGTTGGTATTGCGAAAGATGCTTTTCCCAAGACATTGTTGTTCGCTTACCCTTAAAGATATATGTGTCAGGGAATGACTGGATTCTGGCTCCTTCTCTGGCTGTGAAATTTCTATTGTGGAATGGATGGATAAAATTACTCTGAAAGCTTGCCGCAACTGTTGGACATGGCTTGTCAGGGTAAGGGCGCATGTTATTTTGAGAAAAAACCTTCCCACTAATCGAATTCGCATCACCGCGTTTTCTTTGTGAATGCTCTTCAGAAGCGTGTTTAACAGACTGACCAAACCCAATAGTCGAAAACCTGTCAACAAGTCTTTGCGTGTGGCGCATAGCAACATGATTATGAACCAGAAGAGAATCTGCTCTCACCATAGACTGGTATTCATTCTGCGGCGGCATCGGATACTGCTGTGTTTCTAAGCCGCAACCAGCTTCAATCACAGGCAAGTCGCTAATAGCGTCTGCAAGTGAGACATACTGCTGAGCTGCACGCTTGATGGGCGGGGTGAGAAGCCTCGGGTTAAGTGGATAGTTCGCCTTTACACCGACAAAAAAGACCCTCTGCCGTGATTGTGGCACACCGTAGTCACAAGCGTTCAGGATGATAGTGCAGACCTTATACCCAGCATTACAGAACTCATCAGAGACGATATCTTTCACGCATTGGCGACTTTTTGTTTTCATTGATAATAGGCCAAGCACGTTTTCCATGACGAAAAACTTGGGAGAGAGATACTTTACAAAACGAACAAACTCGACAAAAAGGCTATTCCTCGGGTCTTTGGAGTCCCTATTGCCTGACAGCGAAAACCCTTGACACGGTGGCCCACCTATAATCCCATCGACATCGGAAATACTGATGGGCAAATCACTCGCATTAAGTGTCGTTATGTCTTGGGTTACGACATGAACAGAGGGATTGTTGAAGGCGTAAGTTTCCGAAGCCCAAAGGTCTTTTTCAACAGCAAGAATTGAATTGAATCCCGCCAGTTTAAAGCCATGACTGAAGCCACCACAACCGGCAAACAAATCTACTATGTTCATCACTTGAAAACCCCATTGAGCGATTCCAGCAAGTAGCCAACCGCCGTTTCGAGATGTTCCACTTTAAGCGGCTTGAAAAAATCTGGTTTATTTATTGGGCGGTCGACCTTCCTTTCCCCCTCTAGAAGAGTAACGATATTGAGGTCAACATTCTGGAAATACGACATGATTGTGTGGGTTGGAAAACTACCGAGCGGATACCTTCCAGCCGTAGAGTAGTCTCCACCTAGCTGGCTTTCGAGTTGGAATAAAAAACAATGAAGATTGGGGAATCGAGTCTTTAACAAATAGAAATCAACTAAAATTCTTTTTATCATGGCATTTTCAGTGTATGCCTTACACTCAATTCCGAGGAAAAATTTCCTGTCAATAAAAACATGCTTATCAACAGATAGGCCGTAAGTGTGCCTTGTCATGTTCGCCGTAATATACTTTTTTAGTCTACTGTCTTTGATGGCGTCAATATATGATTTTTGTATTGGTATCTTAATCTTTTCTGAATTGACTATCAATCGTGATGGGTCTGCCGCCATTTCGACGTCCCAAGCAACTCTAATAAGACTCTCTGTAATGAACTCCTGCATCTTCCCTTTTGCCGCACGCACGAACCCACCATAGGCTCTATTGTCATCTCTCATTGACTTTGCAGCATTATGCTCCATAACTTCCATGACGCTGTCATACTGTGCAACGAGTTTTTGCAATTCAGCAGTAGTTTTCGTTTTCATTTTATCCTCTTTCTTGAACTATGCCCCAAAGCCCACCACGTGTCAATTCCATGACATTCCTGCTGGTTACCTAACCTCTTCCGCCTCTACCTATTTTGGTAACGAGGTTTTGTTATGATATCCCCTTTCTCATGAGCGACGATGATAAATGAGACATGGGAGACACGCCGTAGGCCGTAAAATTTATGGAAGTAGGCGGGTAGCCGCCGCCAAGAATAGCCTTCACTCCGCAGGAGCCTCACTACCGGCCACAATTCGCGAATCCTATCCCGCACCGTCTGACGGCGCACCTGACGGGCACGTCTGAAGGTTCTTGCGCGGTCGCGTTCTTCGGCCTCTGGCAGTGCGTTTGTTTTCATCTTGTCACCGGAAGTACGTTGCGAGTTCACTCTCGCGATGATGTCCCACGCGCTCCATCGCCTCGCGCTGAATCCCGCGCATCGAGAGGTTGCCTGTTTCTGCCGCCGACAAAACGAATGCTTGAATGTAGTTATGCCTCAGGCCATGGGAGCCGGAGTATGCCTCACCCATCTCATGGCAGGCCGAGCGCAGTGAGCGAAGGTACGAGCCATAACCGAAGCGCAGGGCGTTCGCGTCCTTCGCCAGCGCCTCTTGCAAGGCGTGGTATGTTGCGAGGGGCACGAACTGGACACGCTCAAAGCCCCCCTTCCCATTTACGTGAACGCGCCCCGCGAGAGCCCCAGTGACAGGGTCACGCACCACACCGAGCAGGTCTGCTCTCGTGATGCCCTGCACTTCTGAAATCCGAAAACCGGCCTTGAATTGAAGTTCTGCAGCGAGACGGTGAGCGGACAACTTGACTGTCTCCACCAGGCGCGCAGGGCCTGCGTAGGCGCGTCGCGTGGTATCAAGGCGAGGAGCCGTCGCGTTGAAGTCCCGACGCGCTACTTCGATGCCATCCTTGAGGCGGGCTTCGGCGGGTATGTGCATCTTCTTCGGGCACCGCGCCAACGCGGCATCAAGCTTGCCAAGCGCGGCGGCAACCGTCCGGAGGGTGTTGCATGATGCCCCCAAGGTCATCTTGGTTCGCAGGAACGCTTCCGCGTGCGCTGGGCGGATGTCGGCGACCTGCTTGACGCCGCTGGCCGCAAGGAAGCGTGCGAAGTCGATGCTAACGCCCTTGTACAGGTCATAGGCGCGGTAGCTCGTTATCCGCGTTCGTTCTGCCATCCTCGCCGAAGTCGCACCTTTGCCATGGTCAGCAAGTTGCGCGCGCGCTTCCCGCTTCTCTTCAAACCGGCTGGCACCCACCGCCAGAATCTGCGATGCGCTCCAGACGCTCTTCATTTGAGAGACGAGATTTCTGGCCATCTTGCACTTCCTTTCCTAAAAGTTAAATCTTGGCAGGTTCGCAATCTGCCACATTCCGGCCTTCCGTCTCGTGGAAGGTGAGGCCACGCGTGAAGTCGCATGGCCTTGAACGGTGGAAAGTCGTTCGACGCCTGCAAGAGCAGGTACTGTGGGGGGGGTGGCTAGGCGAGGGCTCGTCAAGCAAGCTTTTCAGTTTCATGCGAGGTGGGAAGACTGCCGCGCCGCGTCAACACCTCAAAACTCCGCCATCATTGCCACAAGGAAAAAGGAAACGTGCATATGCGCTTCAGCGTAGCACCTGGAAAAAGTTAAATGCAAGAGCCCCGGTGACCTGCCTGCCCCTTTTCGGACCAGCTGAAACTTGAGAGAGTGACCCCCAGAGAAGAAGGGGGAGCCATGAGGAAGGGAAGATTTTCCGAGGAGCAGATGGTGGGCATCCTGCGCGAGG
>Ga0180007_10000948_pt1 | contig 42843 bp, 41 predicted proteins | sample MM_PC_MetaG_FD_121122 | JGI IMG/M metagenome (GOLD analysis project Ga0180007, IMG submission 121122) | Groundwater microbial communities from the Aspo Hard Rock Laboratory (HRL) deep subsurface site, Sweden - MM_PC_MetaG | ecosystem: Environmental > Aquatic > Deep subsurface > Groundwater... | reverse complement strand
TTTCTGCCGCCGCCGAGATTCAGGAAGTCTGGGATTTGCCCCTGCGCCATCATCCGGATGATGGGCCGTTGCTCGCCATCCTCAACCAAACACGGGCCATGTACGGATTTCCCCAAGTTGTCCTACCTGTTTCACAGGGTGACTTGTCGACCAGCCTGGAATTCGGCGGGCAAACGATCGACGTCGTCCACGTCCCCGGCCACTGTCGCGGCCACGTGATGCTCGTGTTGCCGGGACACGCCCTGGTCGGCGACGTGATCTTCCTCGATTCGATCGGCCGGACAGATCTGCCGGGAGGTGATTTCGCGACGCTCGCCTCGAGCATCCGCAATCACGTCTACACTCAAAAAAACGAGACCGTGCTCCACAATGGGCACGGTCTCGAAACGACGGTCGGAAGGGAAGCCCGGGAGAACCCGTTCGTCCGCAGGGTCGACTAGCTCTGGGCCTGGGCGTTCGCGGCATTGAGCGCCTCGAGACGCTCGCCCTTCTTCTTTTCCAGCAGCTTGTGCCGCTTGAGGAACTCGTTCTTGATCCAATCGCGATAGAGCGATGCTCCGAGACATCCCGAATCATAGGCGAAGATACTGTTGAAATTCGAGGGAGCCTCTTCGATCTTGATGTTGTTGGTGATCATCGTCTTGAAGAGTTCGTTCTTGTAGAGACCCCGCATCTCCTTGAGGACGTTTTTCTGCAGATCGGTCCGACCGTCCTTCATGGTCACCAGGACTCCGAGCACCTGCAGCCAGACGTTCTGACGTTCCTGGATCTTGGCGATGAGGTCCCTCAACTGATACAGGGGCGGCACGGCCAAGCCTGTGCACTGACTGGGAATCAGGACATAATCGGCAGCCACCAGAGCGTTCTGGGTGAGAACCCCCAGGTTGGGCGGCGTGTCGATGATGATCCAACCGTATGATGTGGACAGAGCCTGGGTAACCTTGATCAGGCGATCGGTCAGCTGGGTTCGGGCCATGCTCTCAAGCGACGGATTGGACGGGATGATATCGATGTTCTCATCGTAGACCGTCGAAGTGATGCCGTCATGCGGAGTGATGGCTCGCCGTAAAACATCGAAAATGGACCTTGCAGGGGGTTCGCCATCGATCTTGCCGAGCAACGTCGATGTGGCGCAGCCGTGAGGATCCATGTCGATAACCAGGCAGGACGACGCAATATCGCTGTAACGGGTCAAACCCGCCGCCAAATTCAAGGCCGTCGTGGTTTTACCGGTGCCGCCCTTATGGTTGACGACAGCGATGATGTTCCCCATGACTTCCCCCTTTATCACGCTAAGGCGTGAATCTCAAGACTGTAAGGCAATCTTGCAAGTATAGTCATTTTCAGGGATCATGCAACCTAGGAGAAAAATCCATACTTGATTGCGTAATGCCCTACAGGCATGTCGGTTACATTCTCACCTTAACAGAGTCCATGAGATAGCGGCCTCTCAAAGTCGCCAGACGAGACCCAATGTCCAATCCACGATGTGCTGAGGGCCATGCTCGTGGAGATCAGTCTCGGCTGGATAGAGATTTCCGAGAAGAGCCTCACTGTCAATCTGACCGATGCCATCGAGCAGCTCCATTCGAACGGTCAGTCGCTCGTTCAAGTCCATGAGGAGTCCGACACCGAGAACCGGCGTCCATAGGGTTTGATCGAGTTCAGGTGCTGTGGAACCGAAGGAAAGAAAGGAAATACCGCCGACGAGATAGGGCCGCAGCGGAGTTTCGGCCAGGGACTGTTCCCAAACCAAGCCCAGCCTGAGAAGCGAAAACCGATCCCAAAGCACAGGCAGGACGAATTGCGAGTCGTTGGCGAGGGCTGTGCCGTTCATCTCGGCCCAGTGGACGAATCCCCTGACACGGCCGGAAGAGGTGAAATCCCGAGCCAATTCGGCGCCGAGGAGCACATCCTCATCCAGGGTCACTTCGAAACGCTCCGCCATGAACGTTGTCCCGTTGGGTCGGACCCAGGGACGCGTGTCCTCACCTGTCACCCGGAACAGATCGCCGGCCATGGCGAGACCTGAGCCGAATCCGATCGACCAGGCCCCGGGTGTCGAGCTGACAGGTTCCATGATCGGCGGGGCGTGCCGCCCGCTGACCACTCGGGCGTCAGCAGAGGCCTGTGTCGCTAGACCGACCAGGGACACCAACAACAAAAAGACCGACCCCAGGCATCTAGTCATTCTTCCCATCCTGTTGACTTTTCTTGAGGAACTGACCGATCAGGTCGATCGGGACCGGGAAGATGGTCGTGGAGTTGTTCTCCCGCGCGATCTCACTGAGTGTCTGGAGGTATCGTAACTGAATTGCCGAGGGATCCGAGGAAATGATCTTGGCGGCGTCGGCGAGACGCTGACTCGCTTGGAATTCCCCGTCTGCGTGAATGACCTTGGAACGTCTCTCCCGCTCGGCTTCGGCCTGGCGTGCCATGGCCCGTCGCATCTCGACCGGAAGATCGACGTCCTTGATCTCCACCGTGCTCACCTTGATGCCCCAGGGATCAGTGTGGGTGTCGATGATTTCGCGGATCTGCACGTTGAGACTGTCGCGATTGGAGAGCAGTTCATCCAGTTCGACCTGGCCCATGACGCTCCGCAAGGTGGTCTGGGCCACCTGGGATGTGGCGTAGAGATAGTCCTCGACGTTGACGATGGCGCTGTTCGGTTCCATGACCCTGAAATAGATCACCGCGTTGACCTTGACGCTGACGTTGTCCTTGGTGATGACGTCCTGGGGTGGCACGTCCATGGGGATCGTGCGCAGACTCACCTTGACCATGCGATCCACCAGGGGGATCAGGAGGATCAACCCGGGGCCCTTGGGCTCCTGGAGACGACCGAGCCTGAAGATGACACCTCGCTCGTATTCCCTTAGAATGCGGATGGAATTGGCCAAAATCACGATCGTCACGATCACCAGCGGCACAAGCAGGAAGCTGAACAGTTCCATGGACACTCTCCTTCGTTCCGGTTCGACTCACCCTCGGGGTTGATGCAGGGAAAAGGTCTCGGCGATGGCGCGGAGACGGCGAAAGTCATCCATTTTCTCACGGTCCGGACCGTACACCAGCAGATCGATGCACATGATCCTTCGGTGTCCAGGATCGGAGACGAAATAGCACCAGAAGGCACCGCCGACGCTGACCTCATGGCTCTTCCAGGCGCCGGTCAGGCGCAGCGCAGGCAGGCCGCCGAGCATCTCCTCTCCCCACTCGAAGGATTCAGGGATCAATTCCTCACGATGCAGGGCTTGGCCCATGGCGTCCCGCATGGCAGCCAGGGCGTTGTGGTCACGCAACGTCCGTTCGGCATCATCGACTTCGCTCCAGCTGAGCGTGAGACCCCGGGTTGCGCCATTGGTGCGGATCCATTCGATCCCGGGAAAGCCCTCGGGCTCGGTCTGGTTCTCCTTGAAGCTCTGCGGAATCTCGAGCCAGAAACCGTGCCGTGACCAGAGATGGGCGATCGAGGCCGTGTGCACTCCTTCACGCAGATGATCGCGACGCAGACGTCGGTGGATTCCGTCACGCAGGGTGTCAGCGAGAGCCTCGGCCTGTTGATTCAGGGTTCGCAAGAGAACCTGGCGGTTGCTGGACACCGCGATGATGGCCTGCTGGTTGCGGAAATAGGGATCAGTCAGCGTCACGACACCGCCGAGTCCTTTGGACAGTCGATCGAAGGCTTCGTCACCGAGCAGGCGTTTCGCCTCTTTTTCCACCGGCCCCCCGTCGCCGGAGCGCACCAGGTAGATCAGGTTGCGATAGTTCCTGGCGTCTTTCCAATTCTTCTGCTCGAAGTGCTGGATGTCGTAGGTGTCCTCCCGCTTCAGCACGAAAGTGACCTCGGGATTGAAGCGATCGAAGAACGGACCGGCGGCCTCGTAGAGACCCGGCCGGCTCGCCAGAACCGCGATGTCGCCGTAGGAACCGACAGCCGAGAAGAGCGACGAATCCTTCCGGTCTCCGCAGCCTGACAGGGCGGCGATCAACAGAAGAGCCGTCCCGATGATGGTGACGGCTCCTGAATACCTGGGCATGGTTGCTCCTCGCGGGGATCATTCGCGTCGCGTCTCGTTCCGTTCAAGGTAACCCATGGATCCGTCCTTGAGCAATGCCCGAAGCGAGTCGTTTTCCGATCTCACCTGGCGGACCTGGTCGCGGAGCCAGGCAACTTCGCCCTGCAGCGTCGCCAGGGATCGGGATCGCATGGTGCCGGGCCAGATGTCCTTCGCGCCTTGGGGGTCCATGTCGAAGACGCGAGCCTGGTTCACCGTGCGAGCGCCGAGTCCCGAGGCGCCGGCAGGGTTGCCCGGCAAGGTAGTGAGTCGCGTGGAAGCCGTCGGTGTCAAGGAACGTCGATCCGCATCGCCAGCGGAAGCCCCGACGGCGGAATCGTCCACCTGGACAAGTTCAGTACGGGCGGGCTCATCGCCACCCCCGATGGCGTTCAACCCCTGCGGCAGGACCCAGACGGCCAGAGCGAGTGTCGCGGCAAGGCCGGCGACCGAGGAAAGAGCGAAACCGCGGACCCATCCGAACGAGAATCGGCCCGGAGCCTCATCCCAGGGCACTCGCGCTCCAGCGGCTTCCTGAAGGGCCTGGTTCAACTTGAGTTGGAGCTTCCACTCGAAGGCATCCGAAGGTTCGGCTCCGGTGGCTTGCAGCATCCTTGCCCCGAGCAGCAGGTCGGCACGAAAATCCCGACACACGTCGCATCCGGTGAGATGCCTCTCCAGATGGGGCGTCTGCTCGTGCGGAAGCAGGCCGTCCATTTCCAGGCTGATCATCGAGTGGGCCTTATCACAGCGCATTCTTACGTCCTCCAAGGGTGTAGGGGCCCCGAGTCAGTCATCCGCGTTCATGCGGGCTTCCAGTCGCTCCAGGTCTTCCAGGAGCGATTCGTTCTTCAGCAGGGGCTTGATGTTGCTGCGGAACCGGTTGCGGGCGCGGTTGATGCGACTTCGCACCGTCCCCAGCTTCAGGCCCGTCACTTGCTGGATTTCCTCGTAACTGAGTTCTTCGATTTCGCGCAGCAGGAAAGGAATCCGGTATTTCTCAGGGATCTGCCGCGTCGCCTCGGCGATCAAACGGCCGAGCTCCTCCCCTTCAAGATCCTGGGTCGGATCGGCATGAGGGTCGGCGGGGTCCACCGGCATCTGACCGTCATCCTCGGGCGCGGGATCGAGAGACAGCATGTAGGGCCGACGCTTCTTCTTTCGAACCTGATTGCGCACGAGGTTGGTGGCGATGGTAAAAAGCCAGGTGGAGAAACGAGCGATCTCCCGGTACTTGTCTGCATGGATGTACGCCCGGATCAGTGTGTCCTGGGCCAGTTCCTCCGCTTCGACCGGATCACCGACCATGCGCAGGATAAAGCTGAACAAGCGTCCCTTGAACCGGCGGACCAGCTCGTCGTACGCCCGCTTCTGCCCCTGCTGAACCAGGGCGATGAGTTCCTCATCACGCAGGTCCGCATAGGTCTGCGGTCGTGGGCTTTGGGAGTCGAGATGACGATCGGTCATGAACACCACGGCCTCCTCGGCGAAATTGCGCCCTAGGGGGTTGAATACACCGGACGAGACCGCGAGTTCCGACTTATTCCGGGCCTGTCGCAGTCACCAGTTCGGCCAAGGGCCAGATCGGGAGCAGGGCGTCGGCCGGGTCACAGAGGACCGGCCAACGGGATCGGGACTGCACCAGGAGCAGGCCGTGGCGTCGCCGTGACGTGATTCTGGCTCCTCCATCTCCATCGACCGTGCAGGGACGAACCATAAGCGTTTCCCGAGCATCGCCCCGACCCGAGGCCCGGGCTGCAAGGGCCTGTCGAAGACCGCCCGCGACCGGGAGTTCCACCACCGGAGCATCCCAACGTTCGCCGGACATCGGTGTCAGGGAAATGCGCTGCAGCGGAGAAGTCGGCTCGACCAGGGACTCGACGAGGGATTGCAGCACCTGGGCCTGGGAGTCGGCAAGCTCCCGGCTGGGTTCTCCCCAGCCGTTCAGCCAAACGCGCCCTTCGGTGTTGCCGACAGCGGTCCAGCCTTCGCCAGCCTCCTGAAGAAGAGTTCCGGTCTCAACACGACCGCGAGCCATGGCCAATCGCCAGCCATCCCCGGGCAGAGGAAGCAGCAGGGCTCGACCGTCGACTCCCTGCCAGAGGAAAGTCATGCGCCAGTCCAGTAGCACGATTTCCGCCTCACTCGTCTGGGCCGAAGCGACTCCGAGCATCATCAGACCGAGCATCAGCAGGAGGAGACCCCGGAGTGTCATGGCCCGTCACCATCGAGCAGATCGGCGAGATCGTGAAGATTGCCTCCCGCTTCCAAGGCCTGCCTAGCCACATGAACTGAGCGCTCCTGCTGACCCATCGCCTGCAAGGCGCGAGAGAGATGCTCGAGAATCACCGGATCATCCGGCAGGGCATTGGCAGCCCGCACGAGGTAGTCGAAGGACTCCACCGGTTGCCCGCGCCGGAAGAACAGCCAACCGAGGGAATCGAGGAAAGCCGGATTATCGGGTTCCACGGTCAGGGCTCGGCGAATCAAGGCTTCCGCCCTATCGAGCTGGATACCGAAATCCGCCAAGGAATAACCCAGAGCATTCTGGACGACAGGGTCGTCGGGCATCGCCAGAAAGAGACGTTCCAAAGCGGCGATCATGTCTTCGTCCCGATCGGTCTGTTCGTAGACAAGAGACAGATTCAAAAGGGCATCCCGTGCCATCGACGGATCTTCGGCCGCGAGCTCGTAGTGACGAATGGCATGGTCATGTTGCCTGAGGGAGTGGTACGTCGTGGCCAGCAGCATGCGGGAGTTGGCCGTGAACGTCGCGGAACTCTCTTCCAGGTCCTCGGCGATGTCCAGGATCTCGATACGGATGGAATCACCCATGACCGAACGGGACTCCTTGGCGAAAGCCTCGGGGTGTCGGCGGGCGAGAATCGCCATCAACGAGAACAGGATATCCGGATCGTCCGGAGCCAGAAACCGGGCTCGTCTGGCCGCGGTTTCCGCCTGTTCGAGATTCTCGACGGCCCCGGAGAACTCACCCAGGAACATCCAGGCCACCGCATGGTTCGGCCAACGTTCGACGATGTCCTCGAGAAGGCCGAGGGCAATCGCCGGCTGATCCCTCGAAGCCAGGAGTCGGCAGAGAAACAAGCGATCTTCCACATCCAGTTCGTCTGATTGGACACGTGCCATGAGCCAGTCGAAGGCATCGTCACCCCGACCCGAGGCGATGATGAGTCCCGAGGTCATCCTGATCCAACTGAGGTCCTCTTGCATGACGGTGGCTTCACCAAGGGCGTCGCCATCGACGGCCGCCAGGAAAGCCTGGTCGTCCCAGCTGCGGGACACCGCGAAGCGGATCCAGCCCGAGCGCAGCATCGAAGAGCCGGGATGCCGTGCGAGGCCTTCGGTCCATTCCCTGCGCGCTTCGTCGTGATCGTCTCGGCGCAGGGCGATTTCGGCCAGGGTCGCGGTCAGGACGTCATCCTGGTCCGGCGATTTGTGGCGCAGCTCTCGGTAACGGTCGGCCGCCTCGTCGTAACGTCCGCTCCGGAGCAGGATTTCCGCTTCCATCTGCGAGAACCTGACAGTGTCGGGAAACTCGGCCTGAAGCAACTGAAGGGTCGTGAGGGCTTCCTCGTAGGACTCAAGGGCGACCATGATGATGGTGTGGCGCTCGCGATTTGCCAGGGAGCCGTGTCCTCTGGCCAGCAGATGGCGAGAGACTTCTCTCGCCTCGCCTCCGTATCCCAGTTCGAGAAGGACGTCCCTGTAGATGGCGGCCATTTCAGGCTCGTCGGGGCTGAGGCGCCAGGCCTGCATGAGGTAGGGCAGGGAGCCGGTCAGGTCCCCCTGCTCCACCAGGGTCATGCCGATCATCCAGTTCGTTCCGGCACCGTAGTGATCGATCGGTGAGGCCGACCGGGGTTGCAGGGAATCTGGCTCAGCCGGGACATCGACCACAGCCGCGGCCGGAGTCATGAGGCCCAGAAGACACGCCAGCGCCCAGCAGGATATCCGGGACAGACGACGTGCTTCAGTCATGGGACTCTCCGTTGGGAAAAAGAATCGATTGGTCCCTGGCGATCGATTGAAGAGCCTGGGCTGCAGCCAGTTGTTCTGCCGATTTCTTGTTCGGGCCCATCCCCACACCCAGGACAGTGTTCTTCAGACGCACCTCGACAACGAAGCTCCGCTCATGATCGGGTCCGGTCGTTTCCCGCACGACGTAGCGAGGAGCGAACTTGAGATGGGACTGGATGATCTCCTGGAGGAGGCTCTTGTTGTTGCCGAGCAATTCGTTGTTCAGCAATTCCTCGCGTCGGGACAGGATCCAGCGGTCGACGGCCGCTCGAGCAGGTCCGAGACCCCCGTCCAAATAGATGGCTCCGAGAATCGCTTCAACAACGTCGGCGAGAATGCTCGCCCGCTCCCGTCCGCCAGTGGATTCCTCACCCCGGCTCAAGAGAACATACTCCCCGAGGCCGAGTTCCATCGCGACGAGGCTCAGCGTGGTGCCGCAGACCAGTCGGGCTTTCATCTTGGTGAGGTCGCCCTCTTCCCGGTCGAGGTGCCGTCGGAACAGATCCTCGCTGACAACGAGCCCGAGCACCGAGTCCCCGAGAAACTCGAGACGCTCATTGGAAGCCAGACGGTCCTCCCCGATCACATGAGCGTGGGAACGGTGAACCAGGGCCCGCAACAGAAGTCGTGGGGAAGTGAAGACGTAGCCGATGTCCGGCTGGACAGTGGCAATGATCGCGAGCTCGCGGGCTGTCAAAACGTCTGGGGATGATCCCCGAGAAGGATCATCCCCAGATGCCGGGGTCTTGAATTCCTGGAATAAACGAGTCAGTTGTTCGCGAAGGCCCAAGGTTTCACCTCGGTCGGGAGCGTCAAGGGCGACGTCCTAGTCGACCCGTTTCATGCACAGAGAAACGTTGTGCCCGCCAAAACCGAGAGACGTCGACAGCGCCGCGTCGACACGGCGTTCCACTGAGACATTGGCGCAGTAGTTCAGGCTACACTCCGGATCCGGGGTCTGATAGTTGATCGTCGGAGGCAGAATCCCGTGCTGGAGAGCCAACGCAGTGATGGCCGCCTCGACCCCGCCTGCAGCTCCGAGGGTGTGGCCGGTCATGGATTTGGTCGAGCTGACGAGCAGGTTGGCGGCGTGATCACCGAAGAGGTCGCCGATGGCCTTGCTCTCGATCTTGTCGTTGAACGGAGTCGAGGTGCCGTGGGCGTTGATGTAGCCGATGTCGGTCGGAGCCAGACCGCTGGCCTGGATGGCCAACCGCATGGCCTCACGGCACCCGTTGCCCTCGTTGTCGGGCTGGGTCATATGGAAGGCATCGGCGGTCATACCGACACCGGCCATCTCAGCAATGATTTCGGCTCCACGGTTTCGGGCGCGATCCCAGTCCTCCAGAACCATGATCCCGGCTCCCTCGCCGAGGACGAACCCGTCTCGCTCGGCGTCGAACGGGCGACTGGCTGAAGCGGGATCGCCGTTCCTGGTCGACAAGGCCTTCATCGAAGCGAACCCGGCCATGGCCATGGGGGATACGCAGGCCTCGCTTCCGCCGGAAATCATGACATCCGCCACACCGCCGGCGATGAGCTCGAAGGCCATGGCGAGGGCGTGCCCTCCTGAGGCGCAGGCTGAAACGGTGGCGAAGTTGGGCCCGCGGTAGCCGAAGCGGATCGAGACGAGACCCGAGGCCATGTCAGCGATCATCATGGGGATGAACATGGGCGAGACTCGGGTCGGTCCCCGCTCCATCAGCTTCGCGTGCTGCTCCTCGAAGGTGATCATGCCACCGATTCCCGAACCGATTACCACACCGGCGCGAGCCGGATCGATATCGCCGGGATCGGCCTGAGCCATCGCCTCGGCCGACGCGCAGAACGCGAGCTGGGCAAAGCGATCGGCCTTGCGGGCTTCCTTGGGATCCATGGCCACCGACGGGTCAAAGCCCGTAGCCTCGCCTGCGAAAGTCACCTTGTAGCCCTCAGTATCGAAGGCCGTGATCGGAGCGATCCCGGACGTGCCGGAAATCAGGTTATTCCAGGTCTCCTGGCGACTGAGTCCAACGGCGGTAATCATCCCGATGCCAGTCACGGCCACCCTGCGACGTTCCATCAGTGCTCTTCCTCCAAAGAAAATCAGCCCCGGCCCTCACCGAGTAGGTCTGGACCGGGGTCATCCTGTTTGTTCTGAGCACCGTCAAGACGACGCTCGGGAACGGAGCCTAATCCAGGTTCTTTTCCAGATAATCGATGGCGTCCTGGACCGTCCGCAGCTTTTCCTGATCCTCTTCGGGGATCGTGATGTTGAACACCTCTTCGAGGTCCATCACCAGCTCGACGGTATCCAGGGAATCAGCGCCCAGATCATCGGTGAACGAGGCTTCGGGGGTAATCTGTTCCGGGTTTACGGAAAGCTTGCGTTCGATGATCTCGTAGACTTTTTCCTGAATGGAACTCATCTCTGACTCGTCCTCCTACACAGTGTTCATGTCACCATGCCGCCATCGATCACCAATGTTTGACCGGTGATGAAGGCGGCGTCCTTCGACAACAAGAACGCTACGGCACCAGCGACATCTTCGCCTGCACCGAAACGTTTCAACGGTATGCTTTTGAGCATGTCGGCCTTGACCTGTTCCGGTAGGTTTGCCGTCATGTCAGTGGAAATAAAACCCGGAGCGATCGCGTTCGCCGTGATGTTCCGTCCGCCCAGTTCCCTGGCGACGGATTTGGTGAAGGCGATGACCCCGGCCTTGCTGGCCGCGTAGTTGGCCTGTCCGGCATTGCCGGTCAGCCCGACCACTGACGAGATGTTGACGATTCTGCCTATTCTCCGGCGCATCATAGGTCGAGCCACGGCCTTGGTCAAGAGGAACGTCCCGGTCAAGTTGACGTCCAGAACCTCTTGCCAGGCTTCGAGGCTCATGCGCATCAGAAGCGTATCCCTGGTGATGCCGGCGTTGTTGACCAGACCGTAGATCGGGCTGAGCTCGGCCTCGCACCGCTGGATCAATTCCTCGATCGCGGCGGGATCGCTGATGTCGGCCGGGAACACCAGGACACTTCCTGAGCCCTCGAGAGTCGTCGCGACCTCTTCGAGTTTCTCGGCGCTGCGGGCGACCAGTGCCAGATCGTAGCCTTCTCGGGAGAGGCGACGAACGATTTCCGCCCCAATCCCACGGCTTGCACCGGTCACGATGACGGTGCCGTGAGTTTCCCTGCTGTCTGTCATGAATTTCTCCCCGTTCGGAATTCGCGGATTATCACCCTGAGCCGCCGATCTTGTCCAGAACGGTCTCAAGATCCTCGCGCGTCCCGACCGGAATGAATTCCACCTGGGGAAACTCCCGCTTGGCCATGTTCGTGAGGACGCGGCCGGGACCGACTTCCAGGACGACTTCGGCCTTCGGGAGGCCCGCGCCTCCCTGACAGAGATTCGTCATGATCTCATGCCAACGCACCGGGGACGTCAACTGGGCGTGGAAACCGGACTTCAGCTCAGCCGGGGTTTGCGCTGACGCCGCCGTCACATTGGCGATCAGGGGGCACTCAGCCCCGCTGATCTCGGTCTCGTCAAGATGGGCGGAGAATTCCCGGGCAGCATGCTCGAGCAGCGGAGAATGGAATGCTCCGCTGACATTGAGGGGAATGGCCCGACGGGCACCGGCTTCCTTGAGAGCGATGCAGGCGGCCGCGACCGCGGCCACCTCGCCAGAGATGGCAATCTGAGTCGTGGTGTTGGAGTTAGCCACGACCACGACTCCGTGCTTGGCAGTAACCGTCTGGCAGACTTGCTCGACCGTGTCGGCATCGAGTCCCAGGACGGCGGCCATGGTTCCAGGAATCCGTTGACCAGCGGCGAACATGAGTTCCCCACGTCGGCGAACCAAACGCAGGGCGGAGTCCGGAGCAAGAGCACCGGCTGCCACTGCCGCCGAGTACTCCCCGAGGGAATGTCCCGCGACGACGGACGGCAGGATTCCCATTTCACGCAGTTCAAGGGCCACAGCCACCGAGTGGGCGAGAATCGCCGGCTGGGCGTTCCAGGTCTCAGTCAGGATCTCGACCGGGCCGTCACGCATCAACTGACTCAGGTCGTACTGCAGGATGTCGTCGATTCCGGAGAGGTATTCGGCCGCGGGTCCCGTGCCGGTCATCAGATCGGTGGCCATGCCGACAGCTTGACTGGCCTGGCCCGGAAAGATCATCGGGACGTGAATCATGGTTCGCCTCCGGAAGGTCGTCGGATTGATCAGGGGCCGGCGAGCTCCACTGCGAGTCGAGCTGGCGTGTTCTGGGATGCCAGACGGTGGGCCGTACGAACTGCGTTGGTGATGGCAAGCGAAGAGCTGCTGCCATGGGCGATGATGGACGTACCGCGAACCCCCAACAGAAGGGCGCCGCCGTAGGTGGCGTAGTCGAGACGGGCGATCAGAGCCTCAAGCCCGTCTCCCCCCTTGGGCTGGGAGCTGCCGCCGTGATCACTGGCCGCTTTCTGCAGGAAAGCGCCAAAACCCTCGATCAACTTGAGAACCATGTTTCCGGTGAAGCCGTCGGTCACCACCACATCCGCGACGCCGAAAAGGAGCTTGCGGCTTTCAACATTGCCGACAAAACCCAGAGACGGATCAGCCGCCATCAATCGATGGGATTCTATGCAGAGCTCAGTTCCCTTGGAGGCTTCTTCACCGATGTTCAACAGCCCGACGCGCGGGGTCTCCACCCCGATCAGTTCGGTGCAGTAGAGCTGCCCCATGCGAGCGAAGCAGTGGAGGTGTTCAGGAGTGCACTGGACGTTGGCGCCGACGTCGAGCAGCAGGAAATGTCCGGTATACGTAGGAACGATCGTGGCGATGGCGGGTCGGTCGACTCCAGGGATACGACCGAGCAGCATGAGGCTGCCAGCGACCATGGCACCGGTGCTGCCAGCACTGACGACAGCCTGCACCAGGCCTTCGCGGTGATCACTGAGAGCCCTCACGATCGGAGAATCGGGACGCTTGCGGATGGCTGACGCGGGAGCCTCGCCCATCTCGATGTCCTGGACGCAGGGCACGACTTCGATATCGAGGCCTTCCAGATCGTGCTGGCTCAGAACGGCGTCCAGAGTGGCCTGATCGCCATAAAGGCGGGCTTTCGGGGCACCCTCGCAGCGCAAGGCATTCAGGACACCGGGAACCACCGTCTGCGGACCGTGGTCTCCGCCCATGGCATCGACTGCGATGGTCGTTCGGTTCTCAGCCATGCTCGCGACCTCCATGCCCTGTCCCGACATCGGAAAGCTCCAGGCCCCAGGACCAGGTGCTGTGCGAACGCCCGCAAAAGATCGGTCCTAGGATTCGATCACCAACACCTGGCGTTCACCGTAATGACCGCATTTACGGCACACGCGGTGGGAGCGGCACGGTGAATCGCAGTTGGAGCAACGGTTGCGGGCAGGAGCGCTCAGGTGCCAATGGGACCGGCGCATCCCCTTCTTGGAATGACTGGTTTTCTTCTTGGGAACGGCCATGCTCGTCCTCGCAGGTTCGCTTCGTCGGTCAGACCCAACCCATCAAGAGGGCAGGTTATCCCAACGAAGATCGCTAGTCGTCGTCGTGCATTCGCACGGTGATTCGTTTCGATTGACACCACATGTCGGGCAAAAGCCCAGACATTCGTAGCGACAGACAGCCTTCAGCGGCATGTTGAGGATCGCTGACTCCCTCAGGGCATCGTCAAGATCCACCATGCCGCGCAGGCAATGGATGATCCACGTGTCGGGGGCAGAGTCTTCAGGGGACTTTGCTCCGTCACGGATGATCAGAATCTCCACCGCCGATTCGTAGCCAAGCTCGAAATCCTTGAGACAACGAGCACAGCTGGCCGGCGCCGTCACAGCCATGAGACCCTGGACAAAGACGCGGCTACCCGTGTTGTCCACCGTCAGGATCCCGGTCACCTTCCGGTGTTCGGAATTCGGGTCATCCGGAAAGAACCGGAAGACTTCGGCCACCGAGACTTCGGAGCGGCCGATCGGGGTGATGTCGAGATTCAGCTTCATGGCGAACGAGGGACGATAAGCGGCGTTCCGACCTCTGTCAAGCCGGAACGCCCTCATTGAGCGGAGGTTGCGTTCGGTGACCGATCCAGCCTCCACCGTCCCAGACGGCCTATCCGAAGATCAGGCCGATCTCTTTCCGGGCATTCTCCACCGAGTCGGAAGCGTGAACGGCGTTTTCGGACAGCGAGGTGCCGTAGAGATCCCGAAGAGTGCCGCAGGCCGCGTCTTCGGGGTTGGTCGCGCCAACCAGCTCCCGCATCTTGACAACCGCGCTCACTCGCGACAGTTGCAGGCCCACGATCGGACCTGAGAGGATGTAGTTGCAGAGCTCGCCGTAGAATGGGCGTTCCTTGTGAACGGCATAGAACTCCTCGACCAGGCCCCGATCCAGCTGCTTCATCTGCATATTCTCGATGCGAAAGCCAGCCTTCTGAACGATGGCGAGGATCTCGCCAATCTTCTGCTCGCCGGAAGCCACGACTTCCGGCTTGATCATCATGTACGTCTGCTCCAAGTCCCTATCCTCCATCTTATTACGGCGCTTCTCTCCAGATTTCCTTCAACAGGGGTACGACATCCACGGGGCGGTCGGCCACAGGAATTCCGGCGTTTTCGAGCGCCTTCTTCTTGTCGGCGGCGGTGCCGCTGCTGCCGGTCACGATCGCTCCGGCATGCCCCATCCGCTTGCCAGGAGGCGCGGTGCGGCCGGCGATGAACGACACAACCGGAATGTCCATGTATTCCTGGATATAGGCTGCGGCTTGTTCCTCGGCGTCCCCGCCGATCTCACCGATCATCACCAGGGCTTTTGTTTCTGCGTCGGCATGGAAAGCCTTGAGGGCATCCATGAAGTTGGTGCCGATCACCGGATCGCCACCGATGCCGAGGCAGGAAGTCTGGCCGAGTCCCGCCTTGGTCAAGGCATCGACGACCTCATAGGTCAGGGTCCCGCTGCGGGAGATCAAGCCCACCGGCCCGGGAGCCACGATGTTCCCCGGCAGGATGCCCAGTTTGGCCTTCTGACCGGGATTGATGAATCCCGGACAGTTGGGGCCCACCAGACGCACTCCCCGCTCCTCGAGGTAGGGCATGATCTTCACCATGTCGAGGGTGGGCACGCCCTCGGTGATGCACACGATCAGCTTGCAGCCAGCGGCAGCAGCCTCGTAAACCGCACCGGCTGCCCCGGATGGCGGTACGAAGATCACCGAGGCATCGGCGCCTGTCTCTGCGACGGCGTCGGCCACGTTGTCAAAGACTGGCACCTTGTCCTCGAATGTCTGTCCTCCCCGGCCCGGGGTGACACCAGCGACGATGTTGGTTCCATAGGCCAGCATCGATTTGCTGTGGAAGGCTCCATCTCGTCCGGTCATGCCCTGGACGAGGATCCTGGTTTCGGCAGTGCAAAATATCGCCATGATCGATTCCTCTCCGGACGGCTACTTGCCGGCCATTTCGATGGCCTTCTGCACGGCCTCGTCCATGGTGGCGGCGGGGATCAGCTTGGTCTCCGCCAGGAGTACACGGGCTTCAGCTTCGTTGGTTCCGGTGAGGCGCACGACGATGGGGACCCTGATGTCCATGCGCTCGGTGGCGGCGATGATGCCTTTGGCCACATCGTCGCATCGGGTGATGCCGCCGAAGATGTTGAACAGGATGACCTCGACGTTCGGGTCGCCCAGAATGATCTTGAGAGCGCTGACGACCTTATCCGGATTGGAGCTGCCGCCGATGTCGAGGAAGTTGGCGGGCGTGCCACCGTAGTACTGCACGAGGTCCATGGTCGCCATGGCCAGGCCGGCGCCGTTGACCAGACAACCCACGTTGCCCTCGAGCTTAACGAACGACAGGTCGGCTTCACGGGCCATCCGTTCGCTGGCGTCCTCCTCGTCGAGGTCGCGCATCGCCTCGTATTCGGGATGACGGAACATGGCGTTGTCGTCGAGGTTGATTTTGGCGTCGATAGCCTTGCCCACGCCCTCATCGGTGAAGATGAAGGGATTGATCTCGGCGAGGGACGCATCGGCGTCGATGAACGCCTTGTAGAGCTTTTGCATGCCGACGGCCAACTGGCGGGCCTTCTTCACGTCCGGCGTTAGTTTCATGGCGACGGTCAGGGCCTCATGGTCCATCAGTCCGAAGCGGGGGTCGATGGCGTGCTTGAGGATGGCGTCGGGATTGTCTACGGCCACCTGCTCGATTTCGACGCCGCCCTCCGCCGAAGCCATCAGCAGGACGCGGCGGGTCGTGCGGTCGACAAGCATGCCGATGTAGTATTCCTCGGCGATGGTCTCGGCCGGGGTGACGAGAACCTTCAGCACGGTGTGACCCTTGATGTCCAGACCCAGGATGTTCCCGGCGTGGGTGCGAACGTCGTCCATGGTCTCACAGAACTTGACGCCGCCGGCCTTGCCACGGCCGCCGACCAGGACCTGGGCCTTGACCATGACCGGCAGTCCGTATTCGGTTGCCAGGACAAGGGCCTCATCGACGGTCTTGGCGATGTTTCCGGGCGGCACGTTTTGTCCAGCAGCACGGAAAATGTTCTTCGCCTGGTATTCGTGGATGTTCACGGAACAACCTCCAGATGTGATAAAAAGAGAGAGCACGTCTTCGTCAAAACGGGGGGAGAGAGGGCCTCCCTCCCCCTGCGGTTCCTTCTAGGACGTAAACTTGACCAGCAGATCCACCAGGTTCGGCCTGCCGATCTCCTGCAGGTCGTATCCGACCCGCACGGTCGGCTTGGTGATCTTGATGATCCGGTTCAGATCGATGGGCGTGCCGATCACTACGGTGTCGCACTCGACATCGTTGATTGTCTTTTCCAGATCGGCCAGTTGCTCGGCGCCGTAGCCCATGGCAGGCAAAAGCGTGCCGATCTCCGGGTAGATCTCGAACGTCTCGGCCAGCTTTCCGGTAACCCAGGGGCGCGGATCCACGAGCTCCTCGGCGCCGGCACGCAGGGCCGCGACGACACCGGCGCCGTAGGCCATGCCGCCGTGGGTCAGGGTCGGGCCGTCCTCGACAACCAGGACCGATTTGCCCAGGATCAGGGAAGGATCCTCGACGGTCAGGGGCGACGCAGCATCGATGATGATGCAGTCGGGGTTGATCGAACGGACGTTCTCACGAACCTCGGCGATGTCGTCGAACTGGGCCTCGACGACTTTGTTGATGATCACGATGTCGGCCAGTCGGACATTTGTCTCGCCGGGATAGTAGCTCAGCTCGTGACCGGCACGATGGGGATCGGCCACCACGATGTGCAGATCAGGAGCGAAGAAGGGAGTATCGTTGTTGCCGCCATCCCAGAGGATGATGTCGGCCTCCTTCTCGGCCGCGCGCAGGATGGCTTCGTAGTCGACGCCCGCGAAGATCACGTTCCCGCGCACGATGTGCGGCTCGTACTCCTCCATCTCCTCGATAGTGCACTTGTGCTTCACGAGATCCTCAAGGGTCTCGAAGCGCTGGACGGCCTGCTTGGCGAGATCTCCGTACGGCATCGGATGACGGACGGCGACGACCTTCTTGCCAGCGGCCTGCAGGATCTCGCTGATGCGGCGGGTGGTCTGGCTCTTGCCGCAACCGGTCCGCACGGCGCAGATCGAGATGACGGGCTTGGTGCTCTTGAGCTGCGTGTTGCGCTCGCCGAGGAGTTTGAAGTCGGCGCCATAGGAGTTCACCAGGGCGGCCATGTGCATCACGTCCTCGTGGGGCACGTCACTGTAGGAGAACACGCAGCACTCCACTTCGTGCTGAACGATCAGGCCGGGCAGGTCCTCTTCGGCATAGATGGGGATTCCGTCAGGGTACAGGGCTCCGGCCAGGACTGCCGGATACTTGCGGTCATCGATGTCCGGGATCTGTGCTGCGGTGAAAGCGACGACGTCGTAGCGCTCATCGTCACGGAACACGCAGTTGAAATTGTGGAAGTCACGACCGGCAGCGCCGATGATGATGACCTTCTCCCTGCTCATGAGAGACCTCTTTCTATTTCGAATCACGCGCACACAAGCCTTCCCCACCATCGCGCCGGGGTGCGAGTCCGGTGGCGACGCTGATTGATTCAGGGAAGACGCTTGATCGACTCGATGATCGAGGACGTTGAACGACCCTCACGCATGGCAACCCGGACGATGTCGCCGCCCAGGGAACGCACGAATTCCGCGCCGACGATATTCTCTTCGGTGTATTCGTCGCCCTTGACCAGGACATCGGGTCGCACCAGATGAATCGTCTCCAATGGCGTCGGCTCGTCGAAGATGGTCAGAGCTCCGACCGGGCGCAAGTGCGCGAGAACGCCCAGCCGGTCCTGTTCGCTCATGATGGGACGGAACGGTCCCTTGAGACGACGAACCGATGCGTCGGAATTGAGGGCGATGATCAGGATGTCACCGGCCTCCGCAGCCTCGGCGAGGTATTCCACATGACCGCGGTGGATCAGGTCGAAGCAACCGTTGGTCAATACGATCTTCTGGCCAGCAGAATGGATTTCATCGGCCCAGGAGGCCAATTCGGAGCGGGCAATGATGGGGGCCGTGGAACTCATCCGGCAACCGCCTCACGGATCTGGTCGGCAGTGATCGCCACGGTGCCCAGATCACGGACGGCAAGTCCGGCGGCGTGATTCGCCAGGTTCGCCGCCTCAAGGAACGTGGCGCCAGCTGCGAGGGCGGCGGTGTAGACGGCGATGACCGTGTCGCCTGCGCCGGTCACATCGAAGACGTCCCGCGCTTCGGTCGGCAGGTGATGTTCGTCTCCGTTGCGTTCGAACAGGGCCATGCCATGCTCACCACGGGTAATCAGGACACAGGCCGCCCGGGTGCGTTCGAGCAGGATCCGTCCGGCCTTCTGCAGGCTTTCAGGGTTGATGATCGCCAGGGCCGTGGCTCCGGCGGCTTCCTTCTGATTCGGCGTCAGTGATGTGCAGCCCTCATACTGGGAGTAGTCGCCCTTCTTGGGATCGACGACGACAGGGCAACCTGTCAACTTGCCGAGATCGATAGCCCCGCGCAGCACATCGTCCGACAGAACGCCCTTGCCGTAGTCGGAAAGCACGATGCCGTGATAGGGGCCGCCTTCGGTGAGTCGATCGATCAATTCGGCCCGATGGGACTCCTTCAGGGGCTCCTCCGTCTCCACATCGGCACGGACGACCTGCTGATGGTGGGCGATGATGCGGGTCTTGAGGGTGGTGCGGCGGCCGTCGATCCGGAGCAGGCCGGTGTCATCGATGCCGCTCTCGACCAGCAGACCCGCCAGGGTGTGGGCTGTTTCACCGGTGCCGGCGACGGCCACGAGATCCACACGGGCGCCGAGGGATCGAATATTGGCGGCGACATTGGCGGCCCCGCCGAGCTTGACCGATTCCCGGTTCAGGCGCACCACGGGCACCGGCGCCTCGGGGCTGATGCGATGGACCTCACCCCACAGGAAGCGGTCCACCATGGCATCGCCGACCACGGCCAGATGCAGGTCGGCGATCCTGTCCAGAATATCGAGACTGCGAAGCGGCATGGATTCCTCGTCGGTTCGGGCCGTATTCTTCCGGTCGGCGGGAAACTATCATCGGGGCCTGTCAGTGTCAACGCCACCACAGAAGCGTCAATGCCTCCTTGTGGAGGTTCGGCGCTCGGCGTATCCTCAGAGCTCATTCATCCCGGAGGAAGACCTTGGAGAAGAAAACCCAGCAGATCAACGTCGAATTGCCCCAGGAAGTCGCCGATGGCCATTATGCCAACCTTGCGCTCATCGCTCACAGTCCCAGCGAGTTCATCCTGGACTTCGCCCGCATGCTGCCGGGACTGCCGAAAGCCAAGGTCTGCGCCCGTATGGTCATGACCCCTGCCAACGCCAAGTCGCTTCTCAAAACCCTGCAGACCAACATCCAGAGGTATGAAGAGACCCACGGCGAGATTCGCATGCCCGGCGGCGGCGCCTCCGAGGTCGGCTTTCACTTCCCCGACACGAAAAACTGATCAGTCCACCATCGTCCGGAACCGCGCCCTCGTCGCCAACAGCAGGATGACGAGGGTGCCGCCCAGCCAGAGGAAATGATCGGCGTTCTCGACGACCCCCCATCCCCGTCCGATCATGTTGTGGAAGATGGTGATGCTGCGGCCGGTCGGCAGCAGCAACCCGATCGTCTGCATGAATCCCGGTACGATTTCCAGGGGCCACCACAGACCCCCGAGGGGCGCCATCAGCATCGAGGCGGTCATGCCGATGCCGTCTCCCTGGCCTGGCGTGCGGCAGAAGGTCGCCAGGAGGACCGCCAGGACTGAGCACAACGCCGTGAAGACGATCGCAAGCAGGGCCAGAGCCAGCGGGCTGTCGCCGTAGTCCATGCCGGGAATCAGGGAGTTGAGGCCCAGCAGGATGGCGAATTGGACAACTCCGACCACGAAAAACCCCAACATCATGCCCACCGAGAGAAGCCCCACCGAAGCGGCACCGAGGCGCAATCGTTTCAGGGTACCGCTCTGGCGCTCGAGGACCACGTCGCGAATGCTCATGAGCATGAACATCATCACGAACATGAGGGTATAACTTGGTCCGGTGTGCTGGAATCCGCTGGTCATGCCCTTCAACGCTTCGGTTCCGTCGTCCTGGGTTTCTTGACGTCCAAGGGTCCGGGCGTCGAGGCGGATGCGGGGTGTCGCCCAGAGGGAATCGAATCGGGTCTCGGAGAATCGACCCGCATCGGAGGCTTTCCGACCCGCCTCGAGAGAAGTGAGCCGCAGCACCTCCTGCTCGAGGGCCGTGCGGGCGGTCTGGGCGCTGGCTCGATCGGAATCGTAGAAGAAGTGCAGCGACGCCGGCACTCCCTCGGCCAGGTCCGAGGCGTATCCGGACAGGATGACCAGGGCAGCGGTTCTCTCACCCTCGGCGACCAAGGATCGAGCCAGCTCCACGCTCCCGATCGAGTCCGCCACGACGATTCGATACTGCTCCTTGCCACCGATCCTCGCGATCAGGTCCGCCGAAGCATCCGATCGCGACTGGTCATACACCACGACCGCCGGTGCCATGGACGCACCAGTCCCGCCACCACTCATGGAGCCGAACATCAATCCCATGAGGATGGTGAACATCATCGGCATTCCGAACAACCAGAACAGGTTGGCCTTGTCGGCGCTCACCTTGCGGATCTGCAGCAGAATCAGGGTGCGCAGGACGACCGCGATCACAGCAGTCCCTCCTTCCCGCCCCTGCCTCGAAAGAGGATCACTGCGATACCCAAAAAGGCGAGGGAAAAGAGGACCAGGATCAGCAACGGGGTAGCGACTGTCTCAAGGCCATGATTGCGGGCGATCACATCGGTCATGGCCGTGTTGGCCCAGTAATTGGGTGTGAAACGGCCGATCGACAGCAGGAAGGGCGGCATCGCTTCCGGTTGGATGAAGTTGCCGCCGACCATGCCCATGAAAAGCGTCAGGCCGGTGCCGATGGCCCCCATGCGCTTTTCGTTGCCGGCCAGCATGGCCAGGGGCAGGTAGAGCGAAGCCAGCATCGCGCTGACCGCCAGCGCCACCAGAGGCAGCAACCAAGGCTCGGGGCCGAGATTCATCCTGAACAGCACCTTGCCAGCCAGGAACAGCACGCTCAACTGCAGCAGGCCGTTGATCATGCCGAACATCCATTTCCCGAGCAGAAAATCGTAGGGGCCGAGGGGCGCGACGAACAGACGCAACAGCGTCCCTCCGAGACGTTCGCGGAAAATGTCGGCCGCGGAATTCATGGCAGCGAACATCATAAAGAACACGCCCATCCCTGGCAGGACGTAATCGAACATGTTGCGCGACGCCTGAGGCGCCTGGTCGGCCTTCACTTCGGCGCCGGAGCGATCTGTCACCAGCAGGTTCACGACCGGATCACTGTAGGCGTCGCTGAGAGCCACCTGGTGGTCCATCAGCACGGACATCTGATCCCAGGCCGAGACGGCTTCCGGCGACCCGTCCGAAATCCTTCGCCAGACCTCGAGCATCGAGTCGCCTTCAAACAGGTCGGCGATGGCCGAGGGTTCGTCGTCGGCCGGGAACCAGTCCTCGGGCCAGGCGCCATAGTAGGCCGCTTCGCCGCCGCGAAGATAGAGCAGCAGCCGAGAGAGGATCTGTTCGACGATGTCCGCCTGCAGAACGCTGACCGGATCCTTCCACAGCCCGAAAACGACATCGTCTCCACCGAGGATCTTCGCGGTCAGGTTGTCCGGCACCAGAAGGGCCGCCCGGACCTCACCCGAGCTGACCAGTCGGTCCGCCGTGACCGAATCGGTCCAGGTCGGCTTGAAGAGCCCGGACTCGGTGAGCGCGTTGTCGATCAGATCCCGAAACGGTGCTGGCACATTCCCCACCACGGCGAGGGGAATCGCTTCGAGGCTGGGGCCGCCACCGCCGAACCCCCCGAAGGACACGCCGAGGACAGCCGACAGCAGCAGCGGCAGCACCAGGGTGACGATCACGGCATTGCGATCGCTCCACCAGCGACGGAGGTCCTTGGTCACGAGAATTCGCAGCACAGTCCCTCCTACTCGCGCAGGGCGCGGCCGGTGATCTTGAGATAGAGCGTTTCGAGGTTGGGGCGGATCACTTCGAGTTGTTCGAGGTGCTGTCCCTCACTGTCGAGCCATTGCTGGAGTCGTGCGACGACAGCAGCGCCGTCCCGGCACTGGATCTGAACCTTGCCACGCCTCACGTCTGCTTCCGCGACTCCATCCCAGGAGCCGGCATTGGTCACCAGGCGCTCCCGGAGGGATTCGAGCACCTGCAGGCGCACGGTGTCCTGCTCGCCGATCTGGGTGATGAGTTCCTCCCTGTCGCCGATCGCCGCCAGCCGGCCGTGATCGATCACGGCGATGCGGTCACAGAGCTGTTCGGCTTCCTCGAGATAGTGGGTCGTGTAGAGAACCGTGAGGCCCTGCCTGTTCATGCCGCGGATCAGATCGAGGATCTTGGAACGGGCCTGGGCGTCGATCCCGACAGTCGGCTCATCGAGAAACAGCACGTCCGGAGTGTGGACGAGGCCGATCATGATGTTCAGGCGACGCTTCATGCCGCCGGAGAATCCCTTGACCGGCCGACGGGCGTGTTCGGTCAGTTCGCTCAAATCGAGGAGCTCGGCGATGCGGTTCTTGAGCCCTGCTCCGGACAAGCCGTACAGGCGCCCGAACACATCGAGGTTCTGTTCGGCGGTGAGCTCCTCGTAGATCGCCAGTTCCTGGGGAACGACGCCGATCCGGCGCCTGACCGCTTCGGGTTCGCGGAACACGTCGTGTCCGCAGACGAACGCCTGGCCCGAGTCGGCGGGACGCAAAGTGGCGAGGATCGAAATAGTGGTCGTCTTGCCCGCTCCGTTGGGCCCGAGCAGGCCGAACACTTCGCCTTCGCCTACGGAAAAAGAGACCCCATTGACGGCTCGAATATCACCGAAGGACTTGCGTAGATCCTGGACCCTGATCATGAATCGATTCCCTCCTGCGAGCCCCCGGAATTCGGAGACGGCCGCGTCTTCCATCGTCGGTGGAGCCAGAGATAGTGATCGGGCTGCTGCCTCACCGCTGCTTCAAGATTGGCGATCATGGTTTGGGTGATCTTCTTCACAGCCGTGGATTCATCGTCACCCGACTCCGGCACGAACATCTCGGCGTCGATCGTGCGATAGCGGCGGTCCGCTCCAGCAACCAGAAACTTCGTCACGATCGGGCAGCGCAGCTTCCATGCGAAGTAGGCCACACCGCGCGGTGTCGAAGCCGGCCGTCCCATGAAATCGACAAAGACGCCGTCCTCGCCTGCATCCACGTCGGGCAACATCGCCACGAATTCCCCCCGCCGTACCGCCTTGACAATTTCCCGCACCGAAGTATCGGCCTTGAGAACACTCAGGCCACTCCGTTCTCGAATGCGGTTCTGGAGCCGGTCGGTCCATGGATTCGACAGGCTCCTCGCGACCACATGGATCGGTAGTCCGGCTGCCGCGACCGCCGCGCCGAGCAACTCCCAGTTGCCGAAATGGCCGGTCATCAGGATCGCGCCCTGCCCTTCGGCATGCAGGGCCTTGAGTTCCCCGAGATCGAGGCCCTCGATGCGCCCGGCCACGGTTCGGGAGTTCCATCCCGACATGGCCAGAAACTCACATAGGGTTTCCCCGAGATGCCGATACGTCGCCACGGACAATTTGTTCAGGTCCGTGTTTGAAATTTCCGGAAAAGCAGCCGCGAGGTTCTCCCTGACGACCGATCGGCGATAGCCGACACAGTCATGGATCCACTGGCCGAATCGGCGACCGGTCGCGCGCCACACCCGGTCGGGTGTCAGCCGTACGTACACCAGGACGCCGCAGAGCGCTGCGTACTCCAGCGCCCAACGACATCGTTTCCCTATCCCAGCGGCCATATTGTCTCCCCGAGCGAACCCTCATCAAGGGATCCAGACTTTACGGACGACTTTCTCCCCTGGCAACCTTTGGATCAGGCCAGCCAGCTCCAGGGCGATCATCCCTTCACGCCAAACCGCTTCGGTTCCCTGCCAGCGTTTTCTCAACTCGCTCAGCCTCAGTCCCGTCAGATCGAGACGATCCCAGATCCAGCGGGCCGGACTCCCGGGCACGGGCAGAGGCGAAGCTATGGAACCGGCGATGCCCATCCCACCTCCGGGACGGGCCAGGACCTGATGCAGGTCGGCGACACTTTCACAGAGCTGCGCGCCCTCCCGCAGGAGCTTGTGGCAGCCGCGAGTCCCTGGGCAATCGACCGGTCCTGGAACCGCGAAGACCTCACGTCCCTGATCGAGAGCCTGGTAGGCCGTCAGCATTGCGCCGCTTCGGACGGGGGCTTCGACGACAACGACCGCCTGGGCGAGGCCGGACACCAGACGGTTGCGCCGCGGGAAGTGAAAAGCCAGAGGTGGCGCACCCGGCTCCAATTCGGTGACCGAACAGCCTTTCCTATCGATCTCCCGTCGGAGGCCGGCGTGAATCGAGGGGTAGGTACGGTCGATGCCGGTCCCCATGATCGCGACCGTCCGACCGCCGGCCTCCAGGGCGCCACGATGAGCCGATGCGTCGATTCCCCGGGCGAGCCCGCTGACGATCACCCAGCCGGACAGGGCGAGATCACCAGCCAGTCGCACCGTGACCGCCATGCCTCGAGGGGTGGCCTGACGGGTGCCGACGATGGCCACCGACGGCTCCATGAGCACGGAGCTGTCGCCCGTGCCCCAGACACGTGTGGGCGCCGGCGCCGCCGAGAGCCATCCTTCAGGCCAATGTTCGTGGTTCGGGTCCAGGGTCCAGACGGGGGTTTCTTCTGCAGGACGAGGTCGAGTCATTCGCGAAATGTCCCAGCCGGGAGGGCGTGAACGGGAGGATCTGTCGTCGTGTTATCAGCAGGGCAATTGAGTGTACATGTCCCGCAGGACGTGCCGCAGAGTTTCGAGTCCGAGGCCGGTCACGGCCGAGATCGTCAGCACCGAGCGGTCACTGTGGTCCGCGGCCCAGTGGGAGACTTCCTCCTGGATGTCGGGCAGCAGCTCCTCGTCGACGATGTCCTGCTTATTGAGAACCACGACGAACGGCAGGTCGGCCAGACGCTGACCGTAGGCTTCAAGCTCCTGACGAAGAACCTGGAGCGTCGTGACCGGCGCGACGTCAGAGGAGTCGACCAGATAGACTAGGGCCCGTGTCCGCTCGACATGCCTGAGAAATTCGTGCCCGAGACCACGTCCGTCGCTGGCGCCTTCGATCAGGCCAGGGATGTCGGCCAGGGTGCAGCTGGCGTATTCGCCCAGGTCGACGATGCCCAGATTCGGCACGAGTGTCGTGAAGGGATAATCGGCGATCTTGGGTTTGGCTGCGGTGAGCCGGCTCAGCAGCGTGGACTTTCCGGCGTTGGGCAGACCGATCAGGCCGATGTCAGCCAGGAGTTTCAATTCGAGCCGCAGCGAAAGTTGGGCCCCAGGATGACCTGGCGTGGCGAAGTCGGGAGTCTGGTTGCGAGGGTTGCGGAATTCGTAATTGCCCCGGCCGCCCTTGCCACCACCAGCGATGCAGAATCGCTGATCTGGTTCGGCCATGTCGGCCAGCAGTTCACCTGTTTTGGTGTCATGGATCATCGTACCGCAGGGGATGATAATCTCCACGTCGTCGCCGTCTGGGCCGGTTTTGTTCCAGCCTCGCCCCTGATGCCCGTCTCCGGCCTTGTAGGACTTACGATAGCGGAAGTCCTGGAGAGTCGAACTCCTGTCCGAGGCTACAAGCCACACTGAGCCACCAGAGCCGCCGTTGCCGCCGTTGGGGCCCCCGCGGGGAACGCCCTTCTCGCGGCGATAGGCGACACAACCGTCGCCACCCTTGCCTGACTCGATCCCGATTTCTGCAATATCGACGAACTTCAACAATCAACCCCCGAAGGTCTCGATGCCACGTCGGAAGCGTTCCGCCGCTTCACTCAGGATACTCTCGTTAAGGGCATAGCTCAACCTCAGGTGTCCCGGCACCCCGAAAGGCTCTCCGGGAACCGTGGCGAGTTTCTGTTCGGCCAGGAGGTGCTCGGCAAGACGCCAGCAGCCTCCTGGGCCCTTTTCCGAGTTGATCCGACCACTCACGTCGGCCAGCAGATAGAACGCGCCGTCCGGGACCGTGAAACTCACGCCGTCGATACCAGTCAGGCCGGCGACCAGAACGTCGCGACGGGTCCGGAAAGAACGGGACATCGCGATCACTTCATCACCGCACTCGAAAGCCCTGAGCGAAGCCCGCTGGGCGATCGTGTTGATGTTGCTGGTCGAGTGGCTCTGCAGGCGGTTCATGGCTCCGATCGTGCTGGGATCCGCGATGCCGAATCCGACTCGCCAACCGGTCATGGCGTAACTCTTGGACAGCCCGGTCACTGTCACGATGCGATGTCGCAAGTCCGGGGCCACGGTCATCAGCGGGACATGGCCCTCGTCGGTGTAGACCAGATCCTCGTAGATCTCGTCGGTCAGGATGAAGAAACTCGTCTTGCGACAGAAATCCGCGATCTCCGACAATTCCTCCCTGGTGTAGACCGCACCGGAAGGATTCGAGGGGGTGTTGAGGATCAGGGCCTTGGCCCTTCCGGCTCCGGCCCGTTCGAGATCCTCGGGAGTGATCTTCCAGCCCGGCCGGGTCGGCACCACCGGGATCATCCTCCCCCGCAGTGCTGCGATCTGGGCCGGATAGGTCACCCAGTACGGGACCGGCACAGCCACTTCGTCACCCGGGTCCAGAAACATCGACAAGGCGTTGAAGAGAACCTGCTTGGCACCATTGGAAACGATGACTTCGGCCGGTGAGATGGTCACACCCATTTTTGCAGAGTAGTGATCGGCGACCGCCTGACGCAGCTGGGGCATCCCGGCGCTCGCCGTGTATCCGTTCGGCCCGCTGTCGATCGCTTCGTGGGCGGCTTCGCGGATCAGCGCGGGCGTGTCGAAATCGGGCTCACCGGCGGTCAAGTTGAGAACGGGCTCACCTTTGGCGAGCAGTTCCTTCGCCTGACCGGACAGCTTGAGGGTAGGGGAATCTCCGAGAACATCGGCCAACCAGCCGAGACGCAGTTCCATCATGGCATCCTCCGTCGATGGGTTCGATCCCTCAACAATGGTGGTCAACACCACAGGGAGGCAAGCGAGAACAGCAGCGTCCGGGGTTCCGAGGTTCCGGAAACGAGTCGGTGCAGCGTCGTCAGCGCGCGAATCGTTCCCGCAGGGCGACGGCGACCGGCCCCGGGACCAGATCGTGGAGAAGACCTCCACAGCGGGCGACATCCCTCACGATGGTTGCGCTGAGCATCGAGAGTTCGGGACGAGCCAGCAGAAAGACCGCTTCGAATGCCGGATCCAGCAGTCGATTCATGGCTGCCATGGGTTGTTCGTGATCCAGATCGGCTGGGCCACGGACTCCCCGCACCACGACATCGGCCTCGAATTCACGACAGGCATCGACCAGCAGTCCGTCGAATCCGACGACACGACAACGCTCAGAAGCATCCAGGCCGACGACAGCAGAAGTGGCCAGGGCCAGTCGGGTGTCGTGATCGAAAAGGGTTGATCGTCCGCCGGCGGCGACTCCCAGGGTCACGCGTTCGAAAAGCTTCAGGCTTCGCTCCAGGATATCCAGATGTCCGTTGGTGATCGGGTCGAAGGTACCGGGAAGCAACGCGTGTTTCGACGTCATGATGAATGCTCCAGGATCGAGAGTGTGGTGCGTCCGTAGCGCCGGAGATCACAGGTCCAGCCCTCGGGACATTCCGGACTCATGTCGAGGGCATGTTCCAGCACGAGACCAAGAATCCGGTCCGGTTGCGAAAAAGCCAGCGCCGCCAACTTGAGTCCCGTTTCGTCCTCGTAGGGAGGATCCGCCAGGATCCAAACGTTGCCCTCCCCGGCGATCAGGAAACGCCTCAGCCAACTGACTGCATCGCCACGAACCACCAGCCTGGATTCCTTTTCGGCCTCAAGGGCCGACAGGTTGGCGCGAACAGACTGGAGGGCTGCAAACGACGTGTCCACGAAAGTGACATGGGCAGCGCCACGGCTCAAGGCCTCGATGCCCAGTCCGCCGGATCCACAGCACAGGTCCACGATCCGCTGGCCGACGAGTCGCGGCCCCAGGATCGAAAACAACGATTCTTTCACGCGGTCGGATGTCGGGCGTGTCTTGTCACCGCGCGGAGTCTCGAGTCGTCGTCCCCGCCAGCATCCCGCCACCACCCTCATGCGTCCGCATCTTTCCGGCGCTGTGTCCAGGCCAGACGCCTTACCAGCGCCTGGTGTGCCAGGACATCGGGGGAGGCGAGATCGGAGCGCAGTCGGAAATGAGCCGTGCGGGCGTAAAGCGAACGTCGGCGACGGTAGAGTTGTTCGATATCGTGCCATGATCGTCCGGACAGCAAGGGCCGTCCGGTGACATCCATGGATTCGAGTCGGGTGCGTTGGGCGGCCCAGGGCAGGTCGAGCCAGATGACAACGCCTCGCTCCCGCAGCAGCATCCGATTTCGTTGCCGCTCGATGATACCGCCACCGCAGGCGACGACGGAATCCTCGGCCGGGGACAGTGACCAGAGGACCTCGGCCTCGGCGTCCCGGAAGGCTTCCTCTCCCCTGTTGTGGAAGATGTCGCCGATGCTCGTTCCCGTCCGCTCCACGACCAGGGCATCGAGGTCGACGGCCTTGACCACAACCCGTTCGGCCAGCAACGCCGCGACCGTGCTCTTGCCACTCCCCATGAATCCGATCAACGAAAGCCACATGGCAGGCGATCCTCCGCAGGGTCGATCCGAAGTAGGTGTGCAGGGGACTTCACCTCGCACACGATCCGGGCACGAGCATAGGGCCCACAGGAGAACCGGGCAAGACCCGGTCTCGTGCGGATGGGAAAGGATCAGGAAGGGCCGCTAGGTTCGCGGCTCAGACTTCGAGCAGGATATCCGACTCCTCGGCCAGGAAGGCGTCCATGTCATCCTGGTCGAAATCATCGCTCACACCGTACTTGAGGAGTTTGCGGTACAGGGTGGATGGATTGATGTCCAGGATCTCGGCCGCCTTCTTCTTGTGTCCTCCCACGCTCTCGAGAACAGCCAAGATGTGGCGCTGTTCGAGATCTTCGAGGGAGACGTGGCTGCCGAGCATATTGGCCGAGTCGTCGTCGAAGGCCTGGGGTGCAGCCACGCAGGCGGGCAAATCCGCCGCCGTGATCATGGCCCCTTCTCGAATAATGCAGGTCCGCTCGATCACGTTCTCGAGTTCACGAACATTGCCGGGCCAGTCGTAACGCATGAGGGAGCCCAGGGCGTCGTCGGAGACCGCCTTGCTGACCATTCCGGGATAATCCTGGAAATGCATGCGCAGGAAGTGGTCAGCGAGCAGGGGAATGTCGTCGCTGCGTTCGCGCAGGGAGGGCAGCTCGATGGGGATGACGTTCAACCTGTAATACAAATCGGGACGAAAGCGTTTTTCGGCGACTTCGAGTTCGAGGTCACGGTTCGTCGCCGCGACGACACGCAGATCCACCTTGACCGACTTGCTCGAACCCACCGGATAGATTTCGCGTTCCTGGAGCATCCGCAGGAGCTTGACCTGGATCGCGTGGGGCGTCTCGCCGATCTCGTCGAGAAAGATCGTCCCGCCTTCGGCCTGACGGCAGAAGCCGTCGTGATCCCTGTCGGCCCCGGTAAACGAACCCTTCACATGGCCGAAGAGCTGGCTCTCGAGCAGGGTCTCCGGAATCGCCCCGCAGTTGATGGCCACGAACGGCCGGCTCGAACGGCCGCTGCGCTCGTGGATCGTGCGCGCGATGAGTTCTTTGCCCGTGCCGCTCTCGCCGGTGATCAGGATCGTGGCCGGGGTCGTGGCGATCTTGTCGATCATCTTGAAGACCGCACGCATGCCTGCGCTCTGGCCGATGATCTTGCTGCGTTGGAACCTGCTGCGCAATTCCTTCTTGAGTTGCACGTTTTCACTGGTCGCCTGGCGCAGGGTCAGGGCGTTGCGCACCACGATTTTGATCTCGTCGTTCTTGCAGTGCTTCTGGAGATAGGAGAAGGCGCCGAGATTCACCGCATCGATGGCCGACTGCTCGCTGGCGTAGGCCGTCAGCATGATGACCGGAGTTTCCGAGTCGATCGCCTTGATGCCCTTGAGGAGTTGGATGCCATCGAGCTTCGGCATCTGGATGTCACTCAACACGAGGTCGAACGGGCGGCTCTCCATCAGCCGCAGCGCGTCGATGCCACAGGAAGCCGTCGTGACTTCGTAGCCTTCCTTCGTCAGCAGGATCGAAAGGTATTGGCACATGGATTCTTCATCGTCGACGACGAGGATCCTGGGTTCGGCCATGGTGCACTCCTCAAGAGTTGAGTCGGTGATTCATCGGTCTTGTTCTGTATCGGTCGCTGTCGGCCGCCCTTGAGCGACGATCATTGCAGTTCGCCCGAAATCATCTCGTGCTGCATCGCCCTAGGCGTGGTCGGTGTCCGGGGATGGCTCAGCAACGGGATCCGAAGCGTGAACTCCGCTCCGCCTTCGGCCAGGTTGCGGGCTTCGATCGTCCCCCCGTGAGCGAGCAGGATTCGCTGGGCCGTGGCCAGGCCGAGACCCGTCCCGTCGCGACGGCTGGAAACGAAGGGGCGAAAGAGATCCTCGATGATGTCGACGGGAATGCCAGGTCCGTCGTCCCGAACCAGGATCAGACCGTGCTGCAGATCCTGATCGAGGAACGCCGACATCCATATGGTCACGCGGCCCTCGCCGACCTGGGCCGCATTGAGGCACAGGTTCAGCAGGACCTGGCGGATCTGCTCTTCGTCCATCATCAACACGAGCGCCTGGGGGTCACAGGAGGTCATGATCCGGATCTCGTCGGCGCCGGCGACAGGGTGCAGCGACATCTGCAGTTCGAGATCCTCGAGGAGTTTGCCTACGTTCACCAGCGTCGGCTGAGCATCGCGTTGCCGCGCGTAGTTCAGGAAATCGGTGATGAGGGTATTGACCCGATCGCTCTCCCGCAGGATGAGATCCATCAGCCGCTGCTCCGTGCCCTCGAGCTGGAGCTCGGACGCGAGCAGTTCCGCACTGCCGCGAATGCTGCCGAGGGGATTGCGGATCTCGTGCGCGATGCTGGCGGAAAGTTCGCCGACGGCCGCGAGCCGATCGGCGTTGCGCACGCGCTCCCGCATCCGGGTGACCTCGGTCAGATCCTGAAAGATCGCCACAGCTCCGGTCAACACGCCGCGAGCACCGTAGAGAGGATTGACCGTCACTCCCACAGGCATCCTCACGCCGTCGGGAAAGAGGACGGTGACTTCCCGTCGCTCGACGCTGTCTTCCCGCGCCAGGGCCTGCAGGATACACATGGAAAATTCGTCCAGACCTTCGTCGAACGCCACGGCGAGTTCTTGTCCCAGGATACCGGATCGTTCGCAGGACAGGATTCGGCAGGCTGCGTTGCTGATGGTCTTGATCCGTCCGGAGGGATCCACCATGAGCAGTCCGCTGCTCAGACTCGTCAGGATGGCTCGGAGATCGCCCTGGAGTGAGGCTTCCCGTTCCTGGAAGACAGCCTTACGCCGCATCTCCCGCCTCCAGGCGAGGAGAAGGACAATCGCGACGATCGTCGAGGCAAAGGCGAGATATGACACGTCATCCGTCCCACAAGGAAGTGTGCGATCACGAGCCAGGCGGCCCGACGCTATCTCCGGTGGTATCGGCCGCCGACGTCTCGGGTTGAGTCCCGATCACACCGAAAACGACATGTTCTCTCAAGCGAATTGCCAGCTTCGGGCCGATCCCCTTCACCCGCTGAAGATCCTCCAGGTCGCGGAACGGACCGATGGTTTCGCGTTCGGCGATCAGGCGCGCCGCCAGCTTCGGACCGATTCCCGGGAGGAAGCACAAGGTGTCGCTGGAGGCCGTGTTGACGTTGAAGGGACCGCTTGGCGGGGGGGCTTCGACTTCAGCCGCGATCACCGGAGCCGGGGGCAGCACCGCATCGAGCCACAGTGGATCACGCCAGTCGCCGTCCGGACCGAGCAGAACCGCCTGACGCAGGGCGCGTCCGCCGATTAAGGTGAGGAAGATCAGGGCCAAGCCGAGAGACCGTCGCCATGGAAGCAGAAAACGCGACGCCATGAGAATCGCAGATCCGGGAGAGAGTCTACTGACGCAGGGCCCACTCCAAACGCATCCGGATCTCCCGGCCGCGACTGAGGGCACCGGCGGACAGAGGCACATCCTGGTCCAGGATGTTGCGGATGTCCAAACCGAGATCGGCACCGGTCAGTCGGAACACGACCATGGCATGGTGCAGCGTGGCGGATCCCAGGGGCGTGGCTGTCCCGGGAATCCAGGGGTCGGACATGGCGCCACGGTGCTCAACCGTCCAGCCCAGCTCCACGACGCCGTCTCCGCGGAAGTAGGCATGCTGCCAGCGCAGGGTGGCCGAAGCGGAAAACTCGGGTGGAAGGCTGACTGGCAGGGGGCCGTCGGCGCCGCTCACGATGTCGTGGCCGCGGAAGGCGAGTCGGGTGTCGATCTGGTAACGTCCACCGAAGAGGCCCCGGCGCTTCGCCCTGAGAGACGTCGCCCAGCCGTCGATCTCCAGACCGTTCTCCCAGCGGCCGACGAGTTCGACATCGGGTTCGATCCTGCCTTCCAGAAAAGACCAGCCGATGCCGTCGCGGAGCCTGCGGTAGACAGCGTCTCCCTGAAGCGTCCACCCGGAGACCTGGCCTTGCCACCCGAGCTCAGCTCGGGCGGTTCGTTCCCAGGTCAGGGCGTCGTTCGGCAGCAGGCGGTAGGTTTCCCCAGGTGCGCTGACCGTCCAGGCGGTGGCCAGCTCATCGCTGCGTGGAGCGCGGCCCCCCATGCCGAAGTCCAGCGACCAGGGGCCTCGATCGACCGCGAGACCGAGTTCAGGACGGGCCTGGGCGCGGCGCGTCCAACCGAGCCCGGCCCGCGGCGTCCAGACCGAGCGGCCTCGGTTCCAGCGTCGGCTGAGGACAGCGTCGAGATCCTGGCCTCCGGTTCGGGATCCACCGAGGTCCTGTCCCCACCAGCCGGTCAAGGGCCCCGTGTCAGCCAGACGCCATGTGGATACCTCGGTGTCGAGAGTCCAGCTTGGCAGGACGTCTTCGGCCACTACCACGATCGTCTGCTGGGTAGTCTCGATCGTGCGCAGTCCCACGTCGGCGCGCGGTTCGGTGACCATGTCGGTTCCGTTGAGCGCCGTCCCGACCCGCAACCAGCCATCCCCGGCACGTCCGGTCCATGATGCATGCAGTCGCTCGTTCCAGAATTCGTGCCGGTTCAGATCAAGAGCCGGCAGGGTTGTCTTGTGCTTTCGGGCTCGGACGTAGGAGAGATCGAATCGTGACCCGTCGTCGAGCCGCCGCTCGAGGGCCAGGCGAACCAGTCGGTTCTTGGCCTCGCCGGCGCGGTTCCCCCAGTCGCGGTTGTCTCCGGTCGGCGATGGGAACGACAGATCGACGGCGTCGGCGCCCACGTAGGTCTCCCCGACGAGGTCGTAGAGGATCTGCTCGTCGAAATCGAACCGGACGACCCAGGGAGCCAACCCGGTACGAAACGCCAGGCGACGCAGGTAGGATTCGTCCCGTCCCTTGAAAAACCGGGCATCGACGAGGGCGCCACTGGTGTCGGCGGGTTGAGCTGCGAGGACCACGGCGCCCCCTGCATCGCGGAGTCCAGAACCACCGGTTGTGGCATGAGCGATCCTAGTGCCGGCCAGGGACACCAGCCAGGGATCGTCGGACCACCGGTGGCCCGTGCCGAGGGGCAGACCGTCTCGCAGGAATCGCGTCGGGGCGGTCGCGCCAGGCTCGTGGAGCCAGAGCACATCGGCGCCGAATTCACCGTCTCGGACCTGCGCTCCCGGGCTTGTGCTCCGCAGAGCGTCGAAGAGATCGTTGTCGAAGGGAGTCCACCATCCGGCAGCGTCGACAGGGCCGGCGATCACAGAAGTCCCTCCGGCCATTCCGAGGACCACGCAAAGCAGCAGGCTGCGGATGCTCACGAGCGTTCCACTCCCCCCCTGATGATCCGGGATATCGGGTTGCGTCCTGCGTGATAGGGAACCAGTCGGTAGTCGTCGGCGTCCAGGATGAGCAGGTCCGCTCGCTTGCCTGGCTTGAGGGATCCCACTTCCGACTGGAGCCCCAGCGCCCAGGCTGCGTTCAAGGTGCAGCCGACCAGGGCTTCGGCCGGGGACATCTTCATCTGCGTGCAGGCGATGGACTGCACCAGGGGCATCGACGGCACGGGACTGCTGCCAGGATTGTAGTCGGTGGCGAGGGCGACGGCGCACCCAGCCTCGATCATGGCCCGGGCCGGGGCGTAGTGATCGAGGCCCAGGGAAAACACCGTTGCCGGCAGAAGAACCGCCAGGGTGTTGGAGCCCGCGAGAGCCCGAATGCCAGCTCCGTCGATTTCGATGAGATGATCGGCGGAATCGGCTCCCAGCCTGGCCGCCAGGGCGGCACCCCCGAAGGGCTCCAGCTCGTCCGCATGGATGCAGGCCCTCAGACCAAGCTCCTGCCCCCGACGCAGGATGGCCTCGCTCTCGGCGAGATCGAAGACAGAGGGCTCACAGAAGACGTCGAGGCGATCGGCCAGTCCTCCGGCCGCCACCGCCGGCAGGATCGTGTCGATCACCAGCGCCACGTACTCGGCCCGGCGATCCCGGTATTCCTGGGGAATCTCGTGGGCGGCCAGGCAGGTGCGGACACAGCGCAATCCGACGGCTTCCGCAGCCGTAGCCGCCACCCGAAGCATCTTCACTTCATCTTCGAAGCTAAGACCGTATCCGCTTTTTATTTCTACAGTTGTCGTGCCAAGGGCGGCCAGCTCACCTAGGCGTTTTATCGTCAATTGTTCGAGCTCATCAGAACTGCGGTCCCGCAAGTCGCGAACCGAGGCGTGGATGCCGCCCCCGGCAGCGGCGATCTCGAGATACGTCTCCCCCCTCAAGCGTCGCTCGTACTCGTCCTGGCGCGTGCGACCATAGACGGCATGGGTATGAGGATCCACCCAACCCGGAGTCACGCAAGCCCCGTGGGCGTTGATCTCACGTGTGTGGGCTCCTGTCTCGATGCAGGACAGCACGTCGTCGCGAGGGCCGCAGGCCACGATCCTGTCACCGGCGACCGCCACCGCTCCTTCGCAGACAAGGCCGAGTTCGGCCAGTCCCTCGCGGCGACGCGGCCCTGCTGCATCAAGAGGTTCATGGCTCAAGGTGCAGAGCTGACCGATATGGTCGATCACCAGGTCGACCGAGTGGCTCGAAGGTGTCTCTCTCACGGTCTCACTCCAGTCAAGATCGCCAGCGGCTCGGCGAATGAGGCATCGATGTCGGAATCCATCATCGCCAGCATCGTTTCGAGATCCCCGGTGAGTGGTCGGTCACCAGGGCTCAGGTCGATGCGCGCGGCTATCTCGGCCAGCAGCTTGCCTGTCCAGGGCGACGGATCGTGAGCCTGACGCCCGATCGCTGCAGCCAGATCGGGCCGTGTCACGTACTGCAAAGCCCGTGCGGCGGACAAAAGTTCCAAGGCGATGACGGCGAACGAACGATCAAGGGTCGGTCCCAGCACCAGGGCGGCGATGCTGCCCATGCTGACGTGGTCCTCCTGTCCGAGGGAGGTCGGGATCGAGTCCACGCTGGCCGGGAATGCCGACTGCTTGTTCTCGCTGACCAGGGCCGCCGCCAAATACTGAGCGATCATCAGTCCCGATTCCAGGCCAGGTTCGGCCGCGAGAAATCGCGGCAGGCGTCCCCCGTTGCCATTCATCAGCAGGTCGATGCGGCGTTCGGCCACGCTCGCGATTTCGCAGACCGCCACACGAAGCGCATCGAGACGCAGAGCCAAGGGCTGACCATGGAAATGGCCCCCCGAGACGACCTCCCCCGTCTCCGGAAACAACACGGGATTGTCGGTCACCGAGCGGCCTTCACGAAGCAGTACGGCTTCGACCTCGGCCACTACCTCGAGACTTGTGCCGATCACCTGGGCGGCGCAACGGACCGAGTAGGGATCCTGCACCCGGGAGCAGTTCTCATGGGCGGTCAGGATTTCGCTACAGTCCATCCAGGACCGGACCGCCGATGCCACGGCTTCGACTCCCGGATGGGGCCGCAAGGCGTGGAACCGGGCCCCGAAAGGCTTCAGGCTCTCCTCCCTGGCTTCGATGGTGAGGTTCAGGGCCATGACAGCCCAACCGATCAGGCTCCTGGTCCGCGCCACACCCAGCAACCCGAGAGCGTTCATCATCTGGGTGCCGTTGATCAGGGCCAGCCCCTCCTTGGCCTCGAGGCGCAGGGGCGAACGTCCGTGCGAGGCCAGGACGGGTCCGGCGTCGGACCTCGTTTCGTCGGCGTCGAGCAGGTGTCCTTCTCCCATCAGAACCAGGGCGAGATGAGCCAGGGGCGCTAGATCGCCACTCGCGCCGACCGATCCACGCGACGGCAGGAACGGATGGAGATCTGCCTCGAGCAGCCAGAGCAGCTGCTCGATGACCGCGGGGCGCACCCCCGAATGTCCCTGGGACAGGCTGACCGCCCGCAACAGGATCATGCCCCGAGCCTCATCACGATCCAACGGGCGTCCCCAGCCGATCGCATGGCTTCGGATGAGATTGTCCTGCAACTGTCCCAGACGGTCGGTGTCGATCCGCGTGTCGGCGAGCTTACCGAATCCCGTGTTCACGCCATAGACGGAGCGGCCTCCAGCGACCAACTCGTTGCGAAACGCCAGTCCCTCTTCTACCCGGGCGCGGGCGCCCTGGCCGAGGATGACAGGCCGGCACCGCCGCACCACATCGAGGAAGGCAGCAAGGTCGAGGGTATCGGTGCCGATGACGAACGGTGTCATGATCGCTCCCGGTCTTTGTTCTGGAAAAAATCGACGGTGGCGGCGATGGCGTCTCCGGCGTCGGTCGCGAAGCGGACCGGCACCGGCAGCGCCTTGAGAAAGGTCATGCCGTACGGCTTGCCGTGCAAACGGGGATCGAGCAACAGCACCACCCCACGATCGCTTTCGGTGCGCAGCAGACGGCCGACACCCTGCCGCAGACGCAGCACGGCATCGCGCACAATGAAATCGATGAATGGATTCTCGCCGCGGGCCTTCATCCGTTCGCTGCGAGCCTCGACCCAGGGGTCGGTCGGCACCAGGAACGGCAGACGCGGCACGATCAGGATCTCGAGCTCGCCCCCGGGAAGATCGACACCTTCCCAGAACGTGTTGGTACCGAGCAGAATCGCCTGGCGTTCGAGACGGAAACGGGCCAGCATCTCGGCGGCCGACACACCCTGGCCCTGGGTGATGATCACGGCCTTGCCGGAATTCCAGCGGTGGCTCGCGTCCGAGCGGAATTCATGATCGCCGCCCCGCTTTTCGAGAGCGGCGCGAGCAGCCTGCAAGGCCTTGTAGGATGTGAACAGCACCATCGTCTTGCGAGCCACGGCCGTCTGCAGCTTGAGGACCAGATCCGCCAGGGCCTCGACGTGATCGCTGTGGTCGGGAGCCGGAAAGCTCGTCGGCACGACATAGAGGGACTGCGCTTCGAAATCGAAGGGTGAGGGAACCAGGGCTGTCCGGGCAGGATGCCCCGGCCGGCTCAGGCCGAGTTCCGAATTCATATGGGCGAAATCCTCGCCGATGCTCAAGGTCGCACTCGTGACCACCGGCGCCAGTTTCGAGGTCTGCCACTGTTCCCTCAGGAGTTCGCCGGCATCCAGCCGCGTGGCTCCGGCCGAACGGATTCTCCCGACTCCGTCGGGCTCGAGCCAGACGACCCAGTCCTCGTCTTCCACACCGGTGAGAAAGAACAGGTCCTCCGCCAGGGATTGAACAAGTTCGGCTGCCCTCATCAGGGATGCCAGATCTTCTTCGAGGGTCGTGTCGATGCCGTCGACATTTTCGAGATTCCCCGCCAGCGCCGATGCCGCCGCACCGACCGATGCGCACGCCTCCTGGACGGTCGATGATTCCTGGGCGACCACACCGAAGACCTCCAGACGATCGTAGACCCGGACCCGTCCATGATAGGCGGCGGCTACGGGCTCGATCTCCCCACCACTGCCGTGCGCATCATCCAGCGCTTCGAGCCAGCGATGCAGCGCTGTCACGGTCATCAGGACACTCTTGCCGATCCTGTCCACATTCTCGGCAGCTCTTTGCCCGCTCTCTCCGAGGGCCATCAATCCCTTGGCCGCCCGTCGGCAGACGTCGGGCGATTGGCCGGGACGTTCCGGGGCCTGGATCAGTTCCTCCAGGACCGTCGCGCGACTCGGGGCGACGTGCAGGCTGAACGTGTCGAGGGCGACTTGGGGCAACCGATGAGCCTCGTCCACGACCAGGTGACGATATTCGCCCACCAGGGCGTGCCGCGAGGCACAGTCGTTCATCAGCAGGGAGTGATTGACCACAACCAGGGACGCTTCCCGTGCCAGCCGACGCGCCCGCTGGACCGAGCACTCGTCCCGTCCGTAGCACACCGCGGGCGAACAGGGTTCGGGCGAATCGAAAAGCTCGGTCAGGTCACGGCGCAGGGCCGGATGCTGCTCCACTTCTTCGCGCATGCCTTCGACGCTCTGCTCGATCCAGAGTCGGAACGACGCCTGGGCCCAGGCATCCTCGAGGCCTTCGATCGGTTTGCGCAGATAGCGCAGCTTGCGGGTGCGACAGAGATAGTTGCTGCGTCCCATCAGTCTTCGTACCGAGACGTCCGGGAAGAGGGGCTGCAACCTGGGGAGATCCTGATCCAGGATCTGGGCCTGGAGCGCCCGCGTGTAAGTCGACACGACCGCCCGATCGTTTGTTCCGGCCACCAGACGCAGCAGCGGCACCAGGTAGGCCAACGTCTTGCCCACACCGGTTCCCGCCTCGATCAGCGTGCACTGGCGCTTCTGGAGTGCGGTCAACACCTCGCCCGCCATCAGGCCCTGGCCGACACGGGAGCGAAAGCCCGGGCCGTAAAGGGCGCCCAAGCCTTCGAAGCCGTTCATCCAGGCTTCGAGTTCCAACGTCTCGGCGGGCACTTCGAGCGGGACCATCGGCGGCGATTTTCCGGGGAACGGCGGCATCGTTTCCCAGGCCGTGAAAGGATTGGCGTTGGGTCTCGAAGCGAGGTGGGTCAGAAGGTCCAGAAGATCTGCATGAGCCTTGCTGTAAGGCGCCAGTAGATCACGCACTTTTCGTCGCAGTTCGTCGTCGAGCTTGGCCCAGCGACGGATTCCGTCCCAGAAGGTGGCACCGATCCGCCTGAGCTGCTGCTCGGCGGCCAGGCGATCCTCGACAACCGAATGGCGTTCCCTTCCTGCAGCAAGAGGGTCGAGCAAGGAATCGAGGAAGGCCCTTGGCACCAGCACACGGTTGTCCTGCCGGCTCTCGAGGTGGGGGCTGATACCGTCGACCACCAGGAAACATTGAGGAGGCAGGGGGTCGAGATGATCGAGATTGTCGAGTTCCAGAAGGCGTGACGGATCTCGGAGATCGATCACCAGGCAGGGGCCGCTCCTGTCCCCCATCGCGAGAGCGACAAGCAGGGGGCGGTCATGGTAACGCTCATTGACCATGGTCTGGCCCCCCCCCTTGGATCCGTCGGGTGAAGGCTGCCTCGTCCAGGACGGTCACCCCGAGTTCCTCGGCGCGGTCCAGCTTCGATCCCGACTGGGCTCCGGCCACGACCGCGTCGGTGCGTCGGCTGACGCTGCCGGTGACCTTGCCGCCGCGCTGCTCGATCAGCCGCTTCGCGTCGCGGCGGGACCAGCCCTCGAGCGAGCCGGTCAGCACGAAGACCTTGCCGTGGAACCAGGAATCGGTGTCGGTGACGGCCGCCTCGACCTCCGTTTCGACATCGCGCAGATAGCCGACGTCCTTCAGGTCGTCGATCAGTGAAGCGCCCGCGGGCGACTCGAAGAAGGCCAGGATTTCCGAAGCCATCTCCTCGCCGACTCCGAAGATGCCGGCCAGGGCCTCCTTGCTGGCGGCGGCCAGATCGCCGATGCTGCCGAAGGATCCGGCCAGGGCGGCAGCGGTCGTGATGCCCACTCCTGGAATACCGAGGGAGAAGATTTTGGCCGGCCAGGGACGTTCTGGTGCCGCCGCCGCGGATGCGATCAGCGCGTCGGCCGAGGTCTCGCCCCAGCCAGGCAACGCCGCGAGGGCGACTCTGTCGAGGCCGAAGAGATCCGGCAGGCCTTGGATCAAGCCGATGTCCAGGAGTTGGCCGATACCGCGCTCGCCGAGCCCCTCGATATCGGCGGCTTCACGGCCCACGAAGTGCTTGAGACGTCCGGCCACCTGGGCCGGGCAGAGAAAGTTGCCGCAGCGCACCGCCACCTCGTCTTCGCTGCGCATCACCTCCGCGGAACAGACCGGGCACGAGGTCGGCACGGGCACCGGGAGCTCGTCACCGGTGCGGGTGTCGGTGATCACGTGCAGAACCTTCGGAATGATGTCCCCGCCCTTGGCCACGACCACCGTGTCGCCGACACGGATGTCCTTACGCTTCAATTCGTCCCAGTTGTGCAGGGTGGCGCGAGCGACCGTCGTGCCGGCCAGCAGGACTGGGCGAAGTTCCGCCACCGGGGTGATGACGCCCGTACGCCCCACCTGCAGGGTCACCGACTCCAGGACCGTCTCGGCTTCTTCGGCGGCGTACTTGAAGGCGAGGCCCCATCGCGGCGCCTTGGCGGTGCTGCCGAGGCGGCCGTGCAGGGAGAGGTCGTCGACCTTCAAGACCGCTCCGTCGATCTGGTAGTTGAGCCGCTCCCGCAGTTCGTCGATCGTGACGAGATGGGCTTCGATCTCATCCATGTCACCTGCAACGAACAGCACATCGTTGACCGGTAGGCCCAACCGATCGATCAGATCCATCTCGGCACGATGTGTCCCGGTGTTCAGTTCACCGTCGACCGGCAGCAGCTGATAGAAGAAAGCCGACAGCCGACGATGGGCTACGACAGCGGAGTCGAGGGTCTTGAGGGTTCCCGCAGTGGCGTTGCGTGGATTGGCCAACGGCTCGAGCCCGGCCCCTTCGCGTTCCGTGTTGATGGCCCGAAATCGAGACAGGGTGAGAAAGGCCTCGCCGCGCACTTCGATTTCACTCCCGGACCCTGGCACCAGATCACGCCAGTGGTCGGGCAAGGTTGCCGGAATATCGGGGAACGTCAGGGCGTTGGCCGTGACCACATCGCCGTTGCGGCCGTCGCCGCGGGTCAAGGCCATGACCAGACGGCCGTCTCGATAGCGCAGAGCCAATGCGACGCCGTCGATCTTGGGTTCGATGGTCAACCGCAACCGTCTCTCGGGAAGCTCGGCGACGATCCGTTCGACAAACTCGCGCACATCGTCGAGGCCGTAGCTGTTCTGGAGGCTGATCATCGGCCGGCTGTGGGGAGCACTCGTGAATCTCATGTCACGATCGGCACCGGGACGCTCGGTCGGACTCGCTGGATCCCGCAGTCCGGGGTGTTGCTGCTCAAGCTCTGCCAGCCGACGGACTAAGGCGTCGTATTCGCCGTCATCGAGTTCGGGCGCTGCCTGGTTGTAGTAGAGATCGTCGTGGCGTCGGATATCCGCCCGTAGGCGGCGTATCTCTTCGCGAACGAGGTCGAGGTCCATGAAGTGCTCCGGATGATCAGAAAGTCTGCCATTGATCAAAAGGCTTGCAGCAGTGAAACGTGGAGCTTGGCCTCGTCCAGGGCGAAGGTGCCCGGGAATCCGATGGCCAGCGAGACGTCGCCGCCGAGCCCTGCCGTTTCAAGTCCCAGGCCATACCCGTGGGGTCGTTCAATTGTGTCGTCAACCACGGCAGTCAACGGATCACGCTGGGAGCGGCGAACGTACCCTACGTCCAGGAAGGTGTAAAGACGGGAGCCTCCCGCCCGACCGAGCCGGATCTCGAAAGCTACCGACGCCGTCTGTTCGCCGTGGAACTGGTCTTCCCGGTATCCGCGCAGACTCCGAGCCCCACCGAGCCGATATTGTTCGGCCAAGGGCAACACTTTCTGGTCGCCGTTCACTCCGCCGTAGCGGCCTCTCAATCCCAGGCTGGCGCTGCCGCCGACCCAGACTTCACCGTCGAGATCGACTTCGAACAACGTCTGATCTTCCTCACGCAACGCCGTCGACTGGCCTCCAGGCTCCGGACGGGTCTCGGCTTGGCGGCGGGCGGATTCCACGGCGAGTAGCCCCGACCAGCCGCTCGCTGCTCTGTC
>Ga0180007_10000947_pt1 | contig 42856 bp, 37 predicted proteins | sample MM_PC_MetaG_FD_121122 | JGI IMG/M metagenome (GOLD analysis project Ga0180007, IMG submission 121122) | Groundwater microbial communities from the Aspo Hard Rock Laboratory (HRL) deep subsurface site, Sweden - MM_PC_MetaG | ecosystem: Environmental > Aquatic > Deep subsurface > Groundwater... | reverse complement strand
GGGAGGTACGGCTCCCCTGCGGCCTACAGTGTTCCCTGTGTACGCTTCACGATCATTGTTCCTTGTCATAAGACCAAGTCCGCAGACCGCGCAACACTCGGTACGGGCTGCTGGTTAAGCTTTTCCCGATAAGGACTTTCTGACCGGGAACTCAAGCAGGACACACTATAAGAAGCACCAAGCTGCGCTTGGCGAACTAACAGACGCTTAACCGGTAGCGCGTCATTGGCGCGGTTTGTGCGTTAATGAGCGAAGCGAATAGCACAGAACCTTGGCAATAGCGCTATCCGGTTGAAGCGTATGTTATGTCATTTTAAAACATTATTATTTAAATTCTGAAATGTTTCCAAATTCATTCAGCTTTTCCTTAGTAATATTCCCATTTTTTACTTTAACAAGATATGCATGCTTATTTTTATTTGATTGAATAATTCTGTACTTGTCATTTTCAATCACAATAGCACAATTATTTTCTATGCCAATAAACTCTATATCTTTTTTCTTCAGATATCTATTAAAAGCATCTTCATCTTCTCTATCATCTAAATGTGGACAATGAATACCAGGTATAATTTTCAATCCATCTATCAAACTATAATTCCATTCTGTATTGCTTGAAAAAATCTCAGTATCGCTAATACCTTTTTCAAACCAACACATAGATCCAGCACTTAATCCACAAAGAACTTTATTCGTATTTATTACCTTTTTTAACGCTCTATCAACCTTCTCTTTTTTCCATATATCGATTAAGTATTTTGTATCTCCACCACCAACATAAATGATATCAGCGCTTCCAATTTTCAATTCAATTTCACTATATGTAATATTACTATTTGATACACACAAGGAATCACAAATACATCCAAGTTTTTCCCCGAATACTTCTTCAATAGTCTTTATATATCCTTCTGAATCATGACTTGCAGTTGGAATAAATAGCAGTTTTGGATTTGTAGTATTAGAAAGCTGGACAATGCTTTCATCAATTTTTAAGGTTTCTAAATCACGAAGTTCACCACCGCCAATCAACACGAAAACAGCCATAGGATATCTTTCCCAATCAAAATACAAATAAGCGCGTGCGATAGCGCAACGACATAAGTTATTCTATAGTTTCCGTAAAAATACTAAAACAAAAATTTCTTAACAAGAAAATTCTTATTCGATACTAATTTTTCTAACGGTATAATACTCAATACGAAGTGATTTACAGTTTTCCGGATAAATACAAATTCTGAAATATCTAAAAATAAGGTTAAAAGCCCTCATATCTTTTAAGATTTTGTAACAAAGCTCCGCACGTTCGGTTACATGCATTCCAAAAGCGGGATAGGATAATAAATTGAGTATTTCGAGGATTAAAATTTGAGCCCAACGCAGAGATCGGCCAAAATGGGGCGTTTTGAAACTGGCTCTTATGATAATCGTTAATTCGTTTCACTTAAACTTTGTATAAGCAATTCTTCAACTTCAAAACCTTCCGCAAGGGCTATACCTGCCAGATTTTTTCTCAGCCATTGCCGATAGCATCTTATAAAGCTCGGATCAGTAAATTGTATGGTTTCACCAAGACAGTTCAAATCCTGCTGTATACGCCAGTAAAGATACATCTTTAACTCCTTTACCATATTTCGGCAGGGTATAAAACCCATAAGCGCTATGTTAATATTTAAGTGTGTCTTTAAAAAAACGAACAAGGAATTTCGAATTATGAATATTTTTTATTTTTCAGTTTTAATACTTTTAACAAATATTGATATTAAAAGTTTCAACCAACGATCTTCGATATCATATCGTTTATCTTCCTTCGATATTCATTCCCCCTTATAAAAGGGGGATTAAGGGGGTTGTTTCCTTGTTCTATATTCGATATTCAAATTACTTTCATGTAGTTGTTATTTATTCATTAAGATAGTGCTATGGGTATATAGCCCCGCCCTACTTCAACTCGAATCGTATTGGCACTCTTACCCACATTGCCATCCTACTTCGCCCCTTCGTTCCAGGTTCAAAAACCCAAGTTTTAACTGAATTTAATGCCGCTTTATCTAAAATGCTATGGCCGCTTGAAGTAAATAATTTTAAATTTTTTACCCGGCCGTTTTCATCAACTAAAACATTTAATATTACTATACCCTGATAACCTCTTCTTCTGGCTATTCGCGGATATGCAGGAGGAGGATTGGTTTTATATAAAGGGTATGCTTCCCGTATAACATTTGCAGTAGCAATATCATCATCCGTATTATTCTCTTCTGATATGTTTTCATCAGTTATTATATTATCAGTTTCTTCCTCAATTTCTTCATTATCCTTATTATCTTCTACAGGCTCCGATATTATTTCAGGTTGGTCATTTTCTATTTCCCTTTTATCAGGTAAAATGATCTCTTCTACCGGAACCGGTATTGGCTCAATTTTTTTTGGAGGTATTACTGTTTTTTTAGGCTTTATTTTCGGTTTTTCAACAGGCTTAACTTTTTTTATTTTTACTACAGGTTTAGGAGGTGGCTCGCGATATGATATTGTTACTTCAACAAAATCAGCCTTTGGCAATTTAATGTTTTTTTCAAAAAACCAACCTAAATTAAGCGCCATCAAACCGGCATGAAACATAAGCGCCAGTACTATGGCAACCAGCAGACGCTTCATTTATCTTTCCGCCTCTGCCTGTAGAGAAATACGCTCCAATCCTGATATTTTAATTTTATCTAAAACTTTAAAAAGTTCCTGGTATGAAATGCTTTTGTCTGCAAAAAGCAAAACTCCAGGATCAGTATGCCCTTTGGCCATATTAGAAAGTGTTACGCTCAAATCTTCAAGCAATACTTCTTGTTTATTCACATAGATTTTGCCTTCCGCATCAATTGTAACGGAAAGCACCAGTTTTTTTTCAGGTTTTACAGCACTTGATTTAGGAAGGCATACAGGCATGCCTTTATGCACAGCCATGGAAAGGGTTGCATAAATAAATGATACAAGAACCAGAAAAACAATATCAATAAGAGGGATCATTTCGATCCTGCTTTTTTGAGCAGATGGTATTTTGACTTTCATTCTTTATTTCCTTTATTACCATCCGATGCTGTAACAACTTTTTCATAGACAATTTCAAAACTTGTGGCGTATTTTTCAATAATCTGGCCCGCACGTTGAATGCATGAGTTAAAATAATTGTAAAAAAATACCGAAGGTATAGCTATTGAAAGTCCGGCAGCAGTTGTAATCAATGCTTCTGCAATGCCTCCTGTAACCGATTGAGGATTATCAAGCCCTCCTGCTCCCAGCACTTCAAATGATTTTATAATTCCTGTAACGGTTCCTAATATTCCAAGAAGCGGGGCTACTGTAATAATGGTATCCAATACTCCCATATATCTGCTCATACGTTTTATTTCTTCTGCTGCGGCAGACTCCATTGCTTTTGTCAGAGAATATTCACGATGTAAAATCCCGCTTATAAGAACTCTTACAACATAATTATTCGAACCGGTGGATCTTGCTCTAACGGCATCCCAATCACCCTTGCGACAAAGATCAAGAACATCGTTTACAAGATCCCTGTTTCTTCTCATTCCTGTAAGAATCCAGAAATAACAACGATCAATAATTATTGCCATAGCCATTATTGAACACAATAAAAGCGGATACATAACAGGTCCGCCGCTTTTAAACATTTCCAGCATATATTCACCTCTTATCAATTAACTAGTCTTCTCCCAATTACTTGGGAGAAAGGGTCCAAGTGGTCCAGGATTCAAGGATTCAAGTGTTTATTTTCCAGGGTTTTGATCATCACTTTCAGCATTCTCTCAACATCCCCGATATCTTCTCTTATTTCCTGAAACCTTTCTTTTTCCATATAACCCAAGTCACCAGATATCATAATTTGGGTTTCCAATTCACAAACTGAAATTATAATCAAAATAACATTTAGCTCTTGATAACTTTCACAAGTTATCTCACTCGAACCCTTGACCCCTTGATTCCTTGACCCCTTCATCTATTTCAACTCTTTTGGAGATGATGCACTTATTATTTGAATCAACATACTTTTGCGGAACAAGCGTAAGTCTTGGAACATTTCCCAGAGGACTCTCATCCACCAGAATAGTACATCCATAAGCCTCTTCCAGCACTTTAAAAGTAAGTACTTCTTCAGGCCTTCCAATGCTTTTGATTTTGCCGGCTTTAAGCAAAAGCAGAGTATCAGCATACATTGCAGCAAGATTTATATCATGAGATACCATAACAACGGTGAGCCCTTTCTTCTCCACAAGCTTTTCCATAAGATCCATTATGCTAACCTGATGCGACAGGTCAAGGGATGCGGTAGGTTCATCAAGAAGAATAATACCGGTCTGTTGACAAACTGCTCTTGCAATAAAAACCAGTTGCCTTTCTCCACCGCTTAACTGATCCAGTTTGCGGGAAGAAAGATGTGTTGCACCTGTAAAAGCAAGGGACTGTTCTGCAATTTCAAAATCCTCTTTTCCGGGAAGGCCTAAAATTCCCAGATAGGGAGAACGCCCCATAAGAACCAGTTCTTTAACAGTAAAAGGAAAGTCCGTGGGTACATTCTGAGGAACAAGCGCAATAGATCTGGCAAGAGATTTTCTGGAAAAAGCATTAATATTCCGCCCGGATAATTTAATTCCACCTTCTTCGTATTTCATGTTTCCTGATATGGTTTTAAGCAAACTCGTCTTTCCCGAACCGTTTGGCCCGATAATAATAAATAGTTCTCCGGATTTTACAGAAAAACCGATATCGTTAAGAACAGTGTTTTCCCCGTAGGCGCAACTTAGCCCGCTTATATCAATTGCATTGTTCATCGCGCGGACCTTTTTAATAGATATATAAACAGCGGTGCGCCTATCATGGCGGTAATAACTCCAACCGGCATCTCACCTTGCTGCGGTATACTTCTTGCCAGCAAATCACAAATGACCATATATGATCCTCCTGCCAGGATACATGCAGGCACCAGTATGCGGTGATCAGATCCGAAGGTTAAACGCAAAAGATGAGGCATAACAAGACCCACAAAGCCCAAAAGACCGCAATTAGCAACAGTGGCGCTGACCATAAGAGAAGTTGTTATCAACAGAGTAATAGTTACCGCTTTGATGTTTACTCCCATAGACTGAGCCATTTCTTTTCCCAAAAGCATAAGATTCATGGAATTTGAAAAAATAAAAATGATTGCAAAACACGGCAGAAGTATCAATGCAAGATATCCGACATGCCGCATCTCAATCATTGACAAATCACCCATCAGCCAGAACATGATATTATGTATTTTTGTGTCATGCGCCATTGAAATCAGAAACATTATCACAGCCGCACAGAATGCATTAATTATAACTCCTGATAGAAGCAAAGAGTCTTTTTTTAAAATTGATTGGCCTGAAGACATGGCAAGAATTAATACAAGTATAATAATACTTCCTGAAAATGCTAACAGACTGACACCCGGAAAGAGTGATAGCCCTGCAAGAATGGCAATAATAGCTCCTATTGCGGAACCACCGGAAATACCTAAAATATAAGGTTCCGCAAGAGGATTTCGTAAAAGCGCCTGAAAGACAAGACCCCCCAAAGAAAGTGTGGCTCCGACCAGCACAGCCATTAGCACTCTTGGAAAGCGAATCTGCCAGATGATTGTATTTAACATTGAATCAGCGGCGGTTTGTCCCGTAACTGAGTTCCACACCCACGCAAATCCTCCTCCGGTGGACCCCAGAGAAATCCCGGCAAAAACACAGACAAGTAATAATACAAATAAAAATAAAGACAGCAGTAAAAGTCTTTTAGTAATATAATGAGGCGCCGTTTTCATGGGTTTGGGGTTCCAAGGTTAATGGTTCATGGGTTCATGGTTCAAGGTTCAAGGGTTCAAGGGTTCGTGGTTTACGGTTTACGGTTAGCTGCCACGCTTCAATATCTTCAAAATTATTAATTTTCATCACTCTCTAACCTTGAACTGTGAACCTCGGAGCTGTGAACCTGAGTTGTTACTGAAGAGTTCGGGATGAATTATTTTAACCAGCATTTCCAGGCCATCCACCATTCTGGGCGTGGGTCGATCCAATATATTTGAGTCAACAAGATAAATTTGGTTATTTTTTACCGCCGGTAAATCCTTCCAGCGGCTCCAGTCGGCCTTCACCTTCTCAAAAATCTCACCCCTTGCCATGGATGTGATAATAAAAACTTCAGGGGCCAATCCCAAAACCTGTTCTCTGGAATATCTTGGATAGGCAATAGGACCCTCGGTGAGATTCTGCCCTCCTGCACGCGTAATAAGCTCATGGATAAATGTATGAGTACCTATAGAGACAATAGGAGCAATTCCTATCTGGAAGAAAACCCTTGGCTTATGATCAACTTTTGAAACAAGTGCTTTTATATGTTCGATACGCTTGCTCATATCATTAGCAAGGATTTTGGCTTCTTTTAAAACATTTAAAAGCTCCCCGATTTCAACAACAGTGTCCATCACTGATTCCAGATTTTTCGGATTAATAGCATAAACCGGAATATTTAAAGCATCCAGTTGTTTTACCGTATCTCTGGAGTTTCCGTCTTTTATTGCAATGCATAAATCAGGTTTTAATGCTACAATTCTTTCAAGATCCAGATTCACATATGAACCAACAACAGGAATCATTTTTGCCTCGGATGGATAATCTGAAAACAGGGTAACTCCCTTTAACCGATGTTCCTCCCCAAGAGCAAAAACGATCTCGGTTATACTTGGTGCAAGGGATACAATCCTTTGAGGATTTAAAGGGACATTAACAGTCCGCCCCGCTTGATCGGTAAAAGTTCTGGTTTCGGCCCAGGAAGTATTTACAATCAGGCAAAATGCAATAAGAGCTAAAATATAAATTTTATTTTTTTTCATATGATTATAATTTTAGGATTCGAGGGGTCGAGGGGTCAAGGATTCAAGTGACAAGGTTAATGGTTCAAGTAATAAAATATATGCTTTTGAACTATCAATCCATGGACTTCGTTATTTGCGCTTTTCACCTGAAACTTTATTCTTGATCCCTATACATTTCCCCTTGGACCCTGGAATCCTTGAACCCTTGAATCCTTGAATCCTATTATCTAAATAATAAAATCAAACAATACTAAATATATGTAAAATGGTCAAATCATTCTGATGAACCACTCTTTCTTTCATGAATACCACTTAATAATGAATTTAAAGCCATATCAATAACAACCGGCAAATCAATTCCGGCAAGATAGTCCTTATCTTCACTTATTTTTCGCCCGGCTATTTCTTCTTCCACCTGCTTGCACCATAATTCATAAGAACTCAGATCATTAATAAGGCCTTTTTCATAATCATCGCTTAAAGCAAAAGATGCTTTTAAAAAAGAAGCATAACGGGGTTGCAGCAAAAGACCTTCGAATTCGCCTACCATACCGGATTCTCCGGAGCTGCATTCACATCCGTATGCAGAAAGTATCTCAAATACACTAAGATTTCTGTCTCTCAAACGCGAAAAGATATTACGCTCTGAAATCATTCCATTTTGCTTGTATATTGTTTCAGAAACACCAGCATAAACTGCTTTTGCGATTAATTCACCCAGTTTGGTATGGCCTCCGGCATTTTTCAATTCTTTTCCGGAACCACCTACAACCAGAATATTATCAGTACCTGTTCCTGTAGCCATATTAATCATAGGAGTATAAGTACTTCTTACATCAAGATCCTGCATAACTGCGCTCTTGGCTTCCGTAACCGAAATAATAGCTCTTGTCATAGCCCTTGGCGTAAGCTTCATATTTGTTAAAATAATGATATTTATTGTTCCCGGTTCATAGAACATACCTTCGTCTGCTGACATACGCATAGCATTGGATTTAACACCGGCAGTTACCAGAGCATAGACTACCATATCTTTAAATTCCTTGCGTTTGACAGCAAGATTGTCCATATCCGCTCCGGTAAAAAGAAAACTTGAGTCTTCCAATGATTTTCCAATGACTTTATAAACATGATCCCGTTGCGACTCAAAACCTTCATTATGCCCAATACCCCAGCAAGGCGGAGGCGAATAATGATTGCCAACTGTTTTTATGCCATCACGCTGTCCTTCAAGTGTTGAAACTATAGAAAGCGGCTTTTTAAATTCCACAACCAACGTTTTGTTGTCAAAATCATAAATCTTGCTGTAATCAATATGTACATCTTTTATATAATCCAGATCCACATCGATTTTTTTTGATTTAAAAACCTTTTCTTCCAATACAAAGTTTGAAGCATCGGAAAACTCATCGCCATATATTCTTGCAGAAAGCCATGAAACAAAATATCCCGAATTTACAGAAGCCCTGCAAGTCAACTCACAAGGGAAATTATAGATCCTGCCGTTTTTTACCGCATCTACATCTTTCCAGCCCGGTTCACTAAATATTTTATTAACCTTTTTTGTGTCGCCTCCACAGCCATAAATCACCTGGGGATTGAATTTCATCCATTCCTCTTTGGTGACATCTACTATCTTTCCCTTTTTATTGAACACTGGCGCAATACCTCCTGCAAAACGTATAAGCTCGTTTTGAAAGGAGTCGTCACCAGGAGTCATTATCTTATCTCTTCCCATAAGCCTTATTACTCTTTGTTTATTTGCTTCAGGAATCCTGCTTGTTTTTTTTGAAATAAGCTCAAATTCTTCTTTGATTTGTTCTACAATCTTTTTTGCTTTTTCTTCTTTATTAAATATTTTACCTAATGTATAAATCACATCAAAGGAGTCAGATACGGAATCGTGTTCAAGATTGATCAATATACATTTTTTATTCTTAAATCTTTCAACTACATTTTTTTGCAACTTTGAATAGAAGATAACATCAGGATTTATCTTTTCGATCTTATCAACAGAAGGCGAGAAAAATCCCCCGACAACCTCTTTTTTGCTTACCTCAGGAGGAGAAGTATCATAAATAGTCACGGCCTTAAGATTGTCTGCTGCACCAAGCTTAAATATGATATCAGTTACGGATGGAACAAGGGATACTACTGATGATGGGGTTTTATCGATATTAATGTGGTTTCCGCCATGGTCGATAAAGTCAAGAGGATAGCATAATGCCGGAATGATAGTGCAAAAAACAAAAATGCTAATAAAATACAATATGCTAAATTTAATTTTATTTATCATTACATTGATTCCCTCGATTTTTTTCATTTTATCCGTAAACAAAGTTCCGATAATCAAATCAAAAATTACAATTACAACATTTGATTATCGGAACCGTTTATAAAAAGATTCAGTACTCATAACCTACGCTAAAAAATACTGATGCTCCTGCTCCTGGATATCTATCCCGACTAGGAGTGCCAACTGAATTGTAGAAAGTAGACGTATAAGTATCATATTCTTCATCAAATAGATTATTACCTTGCAAAGACAAAACCCAATTATCAAATAAACGTTGTTCAAGCTTTATATCCACAGTATTATATGAAGCTAAATTAACCTCGGCATGCTTGTCCGAATCATTTCTGTAATAACCGGGACGATCTCCTACATATCTATAAGTAGTGGTCATAGTAAATCCTATATCATTCCAATAGGTAAAACCGCACTTATAAAAATGATCCGAGGTATAAAGATTCTTACGTTTAACACCTCCTGCGATTTCTTCTTCAGCATCAGTATAAGTATAGTTAAAAAATAAGTTTATGCCATAATAAGGACCAACCTTTGCTCCGATTTCACAACCTTTCGCTTTATAGCTGTCCAGATTTTCAGGTCTATAAAAATAGAAGGAATCTGAGGCCCATCGTATTTTATCATTTATATCCCATTTGAAATATGATGCAGTAATAAAGACTTTATCATTTAATAAAGACTGTTCTAAAGTAATATCAGAATGTTCCCCCGTTTCAGGTTTTAAATTGGGATTACCCTCAGCACCCGAACCCCATCCCCAATCTTCGTACGGAAAAAAAAGGTCATTTAATGTTGGAGCATTAAAGTGTTTTCCATAATTAAATTTAAATACCGTACCTTCTAAAGGATTTACAATTATACCATAACGAGGAACATCTTTTGTCCCAAATTCGGAATGCTCTTCATGCCGAACTCCTGCCAAAACCTTAATAAAGCTACAAGGACTATACTGCGCTTCAGCAAACAAGCCATTGGTATATACATTCGCATCTTTTTTTGCCTTCGTTGTATAATCTTTTATTCCACTGCCGGTTAAGTCATATTTTTTATTTTCCCAGTCATATTCCTTATATTCCCCCCCCAATAAGAATTTCATACTTTTTATAGGTTGAATATCAACATTGCCTTCAACCTGAATAACTTCATTAGTTGTCCAACTCTCATCACCAGGCACCCCAGGCAGAAAAGAATCATAATAGCGTCTATAGTTATAATTCTCCATATTCATATAGCTGCCCTTTAAGTTTATACCTAGCCATTTTACAGGGCTGCTTTTCATAGTAAGTACAAGGTGTGCATCCTCATCAGCACCTTCATCAAGTACACTTGCGGAGTGTTCATCATATACTTTAGTTCCATTATAATAAAAATTAGATGTTCCATGCGAAGGCTCAACGCCTGGTCGACCAAAATCTCTGTCAATATAATCCCCGTAAAGGCTTATACCCAATATATCCCCTATATCATAAACAAGATTTAAAGATACGTCCTTATGATTGCTCTCAGCATTTTCCCGAAAACCATCCGAATCACGTTTTGTAGCTGTGAGATAATATCCAAATTCATCTGTGATAAACATCCCCTGTTCGGCTGAAATTTCATATCTGTTTTCAGAACCATAACCAGCACTAACCTTAAGATCCATTTTGTCTTTTTTCGGTCTCTTGGTTATAATATTTACTATTCCACCCATAGCGCTTGTGCCATAAAGAAGCGATCCTGAACCCTTAACCACTTCAATTTTTTCTATACTGTTTAAAGGTATCCTGCCAACATCGGCTATACCAAGAGATGGAGAATTAACTACTATGCCATTTACAAGGACCTGAGTGCCCTCAGCACCCATACCTCTAATATGAATCTCTTGAGATGCACCTCCATAATCTCCATAAGTTCTCCAATCTATGCCCGGCTCATTCGCCAATAATTCTCCAACTGAGGTTGCCGCAGATTCCTGTATATCGTTTTTATCCATTATAATTACCGAATTTGCGATATCTTTCCTTTTTTCCTCTGTTTTTGTAGCGCTTACAACTATTTCATCCAATACCGGTGTAGACACTATACCGTCTTTTACATCTTCTGAAAAAACCAATGAAGGTATCATCATCAAAAATAATACCGACAAAAAACCCGATAAGCTCTTCTTCACTTTTCCTTCCTCCTGAAATATTATTAATAATTTCCAGGTCCGGAAACAAAAATCCCCGGACCGATTATATCGTCCCGGGGATTACCCTTTTTTATCCTCAAGATACTATCTGCGCTCTCTTGTCCTCGGAGAACACACAAACTACTCAGGCAGGTCTTCTGACTATCGGATCAATCTACTTTTGCCCCATTGATTAAAATTTCCTTTTGGAAAATTCAACCGGGCTGACCGCGCCTTCCCACCTGTTTTTAAAACAGACAGTGGCAAAAATGCGGTTTTCGTCCCCGATCACAGCGGCGGGCCCGTCCCCGATTCTAACAGGGTTCCCTTTTATGCTCAAATTGAGCACCTGAATATGATTTTGATTTCTATTGTTACTTATGCTAAATGTCAATAAAAATAATAAATCTATGATTGAAACATAATTGACGACTTTGCATGAAACCGAAAAATACCATTTTTTGTTATATCGATACAGAGCAGAAAGGAACTAAAAATTGAACGATGATATTAAAAGTAAATTTCGTGCGTTTTCAGTCAATAAGACACTTCCTGACAATACGCCATACAAAAGTATTTCGATAGATCACGTTAAAATAATATCTCAGGAATTCAATATAAGCTGCCGGGAGCTTGAGATTGCCTCTTTGGAATCTGAAATTATTCCTGAACGTTATGTACGCAATATGAAATCATTGTCTTGTGAAGATCAGATAACACTTTTAAAATCCAAAGCAACTATTGTAGGCTTAGGAGGTCTTGGTGGATCTGTTTGTGAAACACTTGCAAGGATAGGCGTTGGAACCTTAAACCTTATTGACGGTGATGTGTTCGAAGAAAGCAATTTAAATCGTCAGGTCTTAAGTAATGAAAGTAATATTTGTATACCGAAAGCTGATGCATCAAAAAACAGAGTAACAGAAATCAACTCTTCCGTGACGGTAATTAATCACCGTGAATTCTTAAATGATAAAAATGCCTCCGCCTTTATTGAAAACTCGGATATAATTATAGACTGCCTTGATTCGCTTCCCGGACGTTTTGTCCTGGAAAATGCATCAAAAAAAGCAGGCTGCAAATTTATATCTGCTGCAATTGCCGGATACTACGGACAAATCACAACTATATTTCCCGAAGATCCTGGCCTGAAACTTATCTATGGTGAAGCTAAAAACGCCCCAAACAAGGGAGCCGAAACATCTCTTGGCACATTGGCACACTGTGTTTCTTTGCTGGCATCACTTGAGTGTTCGGAAGCAATAAAAGTACTTCTTAATAAAGGTTCTCTTTTAAGAAACAAACTGCTTATTATTGATCTTTTCGATAATTCATTTGAAATTATAAGTCTTTTGAATTCATCAAAGCCGAATGGAACCTGTTTGCCTGTAGACAGAAAGCATCCAGTTTAGCTGTTATCAACTGAGGAAAAGAAGAGCCGTCACTTTCAATTGCAAGAAATGGAAGACTGTCAATATCCGAAAGCACGGCTTTTAAGTGCATGTCATCAGGACTTGTGGCGAGCTTATTTTCTTTGTTCATAACTTCTGTTAATATTGCTTCTGAAATTCTATTCGGCATACAGCCAAATGGCCCTACCGAAATTACCCCACAAGTATGCGAAGCAATTTCTGCAAGCGAGCTTCCTACAGTCAGAATTGCTTCACCAACAAGATCAGGTGACATATAAGGCATAGCGGTTTTTATTATATCTTTTGCGCTTATAGGTTCAGCATGCACAAGCCCTGATTGCGATAGAATTTCCTTTATTCTTATTTCATACTTTTTCATAATTCTCTTCTTAATTGCAAAAGAAAACTTTTCCATAGCATTCATTGTTGAATCTGAAAGCTTGTTGTCAACCAGATAGTCACAATAATACAACCATTCCGAAATAGGAGCACAAAGAGTTGCAAACCCCATAGCAGCTAGTTTTTCTGTAAGATATTGCCTTGATATCGAATCTCTTCTTACAAATATCTCACCAACAAGCGATATTTTCGGGACTTCGTCCGGCAATAGTTTCATTGGAATAGTACTTAATTTTTTTGATGTAATTTTGAGTCCCTTTTCAAAGCTGTCAAAATCACCTTTTTCTATTTTCTCAAGAATAAACTTCCATTCATTCTCAAAAAGACTGATGCCGTATTCCGGATCAACTGCATTGGCTAAAATCATGGATCTAACATCTTCCATAACATCGGAGATTACAACCGCCCACCACCCTTTTTTTTGAAAACCATTTCCCATCCCGCAGTAGCCGTTCTCAGATGACAGGGAAAGCATGGCTACATCAGGGATTTCCAACCTTTTTATAAGATCCTCCATAAAAATATGATACTGCCCGAACCTGCAAGGTCCGCAGGAAGTAGGCATGAAATAGACAAGAACCTCACCGTTTTGTTTCCCGTTATTGATATAATTCAGCAAAGTTCCGGTTGTTAATTGTAACGGCAGACATTCCTTGCATGAAGTATTGGCACGACCGAGTTTCAGAATTGCCATATCTGAAGGAGGATGTGCTTCTGCGTTAAACCCGTTTGCGCGAAATACTGCAGCAAGCGATTCGGTAGGAATTCTTCCCATTGAAGGCAGAAGTACTTTAACATTAGGATCGGTCATGGAAAGCTCTCTGCCGTTTGAGGTAATTACTTTTGTAACCCCATTATTCAGGGCAACTCTTGCAGGCTTAAAGCCGTTTTTTCTTACAGATATTTTATTTCCGGATAATAGCTGCCTGTATGAATTTATAATATCAATAAAAGCTTCAATTCTTGTTTCAAGTCCTGCATCTGCTGTATGGCTGTCAAGTTCAAGGGTTAAAGACGGTTTTAATCCCATAATATCTCTGAAATACCCGATAAGAAAAGAATCAGGCCCACAGGAAAAATTGGTTATAAAAGTTCCAAACAGCTGTGGATGACTTTTTACAAAATTTCCCGCTTTGATCAGCATCTCTCCAATACCCCAGTACATATTAGGTCTGCTCTTTTCATCGTTAAAATCAAGAAAATCAAAAGGCAGCACCAGGATACCTCTTGAGGCTAATTTTCGGGGTATCCCCATATGGGCTTCTTCGCAAAACCCGTTGTAAGGTCTGCCAAAAATTACTACACCAAATTTATTTGGATCTTTTTCGAGTTCTTTTAATGCCTGATTCCCGATAGTTTTCATCTCTTCAAAACATTTTTTCTGCGCATATAGCGCTGCAGCAAAAGCTTTTTGTGTAGCTTTTTTACCAAAGCCCATTTTCTTTGCCGTTTCAAAAAGAGGCCTTTTTGCAGATTCAATTCCTTTACCAAGATCAATAAGGGGATTGAATATTTTTGTGCCTTTCTTTTTAATATAATCAAGTCTGTCCTTAAAAGCTGTCTGGAGATAAAATGTTTCTCCCTGAACAACAGGGCAAACCTGTGAATTTTGATTTCCGTTTAAAGCAGGAACAGCTTTAAAATGCGGCAGAAATATATACTCAGGGATATCTTCTCCTGAAATCATAGACCAGAAAAATCCATGAGCAAGCTCAACCGGATAACAAAAAGCAGCGCCTTTCTGGTCGATGCCTTCCTGAGAAGGAATATCAGGCAATACAGTCTCGAACCCAAGCCCTGCGAAAAAATTAGAATATAAAGGATAGTATGTATTTACCAGAAAGCTTCTGTTAATACCCACACGGCCTTTAAATCCGCCTGCCGGTATGTTCTGCCTTGATGCAGCGTATTTTTCAAAAACAAGTTTCTGGCGGATACGTACAAAATCAAAGTTTTCATCACTGCTTTTTATATTGTTGCGAAGATTATAATAATGATTGCATGCCCCTCCAAAAGGGTATTTATTATCTTCAAGTTCAATGATTGCAATATTACAACGTCGATCACAATCATTTTTTACTCCATGACATGTAAACGACTTTCCATAATTAACCTCACGGCCAGCCAGCACTTCAAGATCAAAATATTTCTTTTCCAACAAACCTTTCTCTATCCTTTTTTTAATCTCAAGTGCCGCACCGAATGCACCCATAAGCCCGGGCTCAGGAGGTACAATTATTGATTTGCCTGTTAAAGCCGCCATAGCAAGAGGTACAGCATGATTGTAGCACACTCCTCCCTGCATGAAAACTTTGCCCCCTACAGGCCGGTTTCCTTTAACTCTGTTTGAATAATTCATACATATGGAATATACAAGGCCTGCGACTATATCTTCCTGCTGCAACCCTTCATGGATAGCATTTTTTATATCTGAAGAAATAAATGCTGCGCACTGATCATTGAAATTCGGCGGCATTACTCCCTTTAATGCAATATCTGATATATCCTCCATTTTGATTCCAAGTGTTTCAAACGCAGATTCCTCCAGAAAAGAACCCGTTCCGGCAGAACAGGCTTCATTCATTGCGTAATCCGATGGAACCGAATTTACAATGTATGTATATTTTGCATCCTGGCCCCCTATCTCAAAGATTGTATCTACTTTTGGATCAAAATAAACAGCTGCTGTTGCATGAGCAATAATTTCGTTTATTATACCGTCTGTTAAGGCATGAAGACCGGCTATCTGACGTCCGGAACCGCATACGCCAAGCCCTTCTATTGTTATACCGGAAAGCGGCGTTTTTTCAGAAACAGCTTTTAAGATATAATCATAACACTTTCTGGATGCGCCAACCGGATCTCCGCTTGTTCTTAGATAAACCGATTCAAGAATTGAATCATCACTGTTTCTCAGAAGTACTGCTTTTGTTGTGGTAGAACCCACATCAAGACCTAAAGTGCATATATCGCCTGCTTTAACATCACATTTCGGCATGCTTTTGAATTCAACCAGATCTTCAAATTCTTTTAGCGGAGAAAGTATTTCAAAAGAAGTTAATTCACTCTTAAATAAAGAGTCAGCACCTGCAAAAGCAATCGTCTCGTGTTCAAGCCCCCATAGGGCAGCACCCAGAGCTTCAAAATAAGGAGCCTCTTTAGGAATTATAAGACCGGAAATCTCTTTGCGCAAAAAATCAATCATCATTTTGTTTTGAGCAGTTCCACCGGTTATCATTATGTTTTCTTTTTTTACTTTTTTCAAAAGCTCCAGAATCTTGCTTGCCATCATCTTGCACAATCCGGAAGTAACTTTTGATTTGGGAATTCCTTTATTAGTGGCATGGGTACAGTCTGATTTACAGAAAACAGAGCAGCGACCGGAAACATGATAAGGATCTTCAGATTCTGCAAAACCGGCTGCTTCTTCAACCGAAACATTCATTCTTCTGAGCTGCTGCAAAAAAAACTCTCCGGTTCCTGAAGCGCACTTATTACCGGTAATTACATTTGAAATCCTTCCTTCACGGTTTAATACATATATCATAAAGCTTTCACCGCCTGCAGAAACAATTGCGGAACATTCTATTTCAGGCGGTTTTACATAACGATAGGCATATTCAACTGCTTCCGGTTCGGAAATCTTCGACAGGTTTAAAAGCTTATGGAATCTGCGGCCGGTCGAGCATATTCTGTCAAAAGAACTGCCTAACTTTTCAAATACGGAAAGAAGAGTTTGTCTTGGATTACCCTCATGGGGAAGAGTTATATAATCTATAATATCAGATTTTATAAAACTATCAGGTGCAGTACTTTCAGCACACTGCACAAACTCAACTCCAACCGCAGAAATTGTTGATGCACCGAGGCACAAGCCAAGAGATCTGATCTTATCTGCCTGATACTTCTCCTTGCCGGACTGCATATACATACCGATCACCTCAATATGATAAGAGTGGATTCATGGAGACGGTCTTATTATGTTATGAAACAATTTGACCGTGTTTTAAGAGTAACATCAAACTGGCAATGAAACCATTGAAATTATGTTCCGCAACCTTTAATATCCTGGGCACCTTGAAATATGATATCAAAAAGTTCCTGTATATCCGTTTCTTCAAGACAGGAAAAGGCAATTCTAAGATCACTCTTTCCAAATGAAATAAGTCCCACGCCGTATTTATCAAGAAGATGCAACCTTAAAGTCTCAGCATCGAGACCATGTAATTTTATACACATAAAATATCCGGAATTAAAAGGATAAACTTCCCAGACATCTTTATATTTTGGATTTGATAATACTTCTTTAACCTTGTTTGCTCTTCTTTGCAAGATATCAAACTTCTGTTTTTTTTCATCAGCATAGTTTTTATCTTTCATCGATTTTAAAACTATGGTCTGGCTTAAGTGAGAAGCATTGGAAATATTACCCCTTATGCATCCTGCTGTCTTTTTTTCAAGTGCATCATATATTTTTTCGGCTTCACCATCGATTTTACAACCATAAGTAATAAAACCGATCCTTAAACCCCATACATAATTTTCCTTGGTGGCTCCGTCAACCTTTACTGCCAATAGGTTGGGAGATCTATCACAAATACGGGTAAAAACAGATTCTTTTAAAGTTTTATCATCATAAAACAGCCCAAAATATGAGTCATCACATATGGTAACTATATTGGTACCTTTTGTGGCGGCATTAAGCAAAATATCGGCAATACCATCTCCCTCTTTTTCCGAAACAGTATAACCTGTGGGATTATGCGGAAAATTGAGAAGCACTGTTATTTTTTTATGCTTCTTGGCTTCAGTGTTAATTAATTTTTCAAATGCACTAAGATTGTATTCACCATTTTGTGTAAAGATCGGATAATTGCTTATCCTTGCCCCTTTCCTGACATTTAAAATCATATTGTAGTTACCCCACATCATGTCCGGCAGAATAACAACATCATCAGGATCAATCAATACATCGGCAACCACACTGATCGCATGCGTGATACCGCAGGTAACAACAGGCAGACTTATTTTTTTGCCGTAAAGGGAAGGGTTCTTTTCATAAATAGAGTCCTGCCACACTTTTCTTAATTCCGGAATTCCGAATGATGGGGCATAAGTCAAAGCATCTTCCGCCTCAATACCGTCTATCAAAGACATAACGGAAGGGAAATACATCGTTTTACCGCTTTCTTTTGCGATTCCTATAGTTGCATTCAGCTTGTACGCTTTTTGTTTTGCTTCGGCGCTCTGGCTTAATATGCCTTTCGGGAAAAAAAGGTTCTTTCCGATAGAAGATAACATATCGAGTATATACAAATTCTCATTTTCAATAGTCTGATTAAGCTGTTTTGCTATAGGATTCATAAAATTAACTGCCTTGTTATATTATTATTATAATACTTCCGTTAGAAGTTTCTCAAAGTATGACCTGTTAAATAATGATTGCAAAGATGTATAGCATGGTTTTTTGAAACCGGCAATCAGCAAATACTATTCTGTGCATGAGGGACATGTTCCGGAAAGAAAAATCTCGTGTTTTTCCATGACAAATCCTTCAGGAGCTGCTTTAATGTCACTTAGCAAACATCCGGGAAGATCAAAAACTCGGTCACAAATACGGCAATAAAAGTGATGGTGGTGTTCCCTGCCGGTTTGCTCATACAAAACTCCAAGCACCGGGTGACTGACAGGTTTAAGCCTCCCATTTTCGACCAACAGTTTAAGGTTACGATAGACTGTGGCCTGATTTAAAGATTTAACAATCTTACGGCCTGATTTCAGAACTTCCTCAACACCCAATGGTCTGTTTTCAGTTCTAAAAACCTGTTCGATTGCATCTCTTTGCGATGTTTTTCTCTTTATCATTAATACCTCTTTTTTTAATTACATATATGATTATCCGCTTTAATGCAAATATATTTGCATTACATGTTGACTTGAAAGAAGAACAAATCTATCATTAATGCAAATGCATTCGCAGAGATAGGAAGCGTTAATCTTTGTTTAATAACACCCTATCTAAAGCCATGCAAAACTCTCTTACTATTACATAAAACAAAATCAGAGGCGTCTTAATTGGTTATGAACAAAAAATTTATTTTGTTATATATGACATTACTTTGTTATTGCATTGCTTTTTCCGGATTTTTATCAAATGCTCAAGCGGCTGATAAAAAATTTCAAATATTGGCATCCACTTTTCCGATCCGCCTGATCACTCTAAATATTATTCACGGCAAAAACAATATGAACGTAGATCTGCTGATTCCGGCTCAGGTTGGCTGTCCGCATGATTATGCTCTTGCACCGCAGGATATGAAAAAACTTGTGGAGGCTGATGTACTGATTATAAACGGTCTCGGCATGGAGGAGTTTCTTGGTGCACCACTAAAAAAAATTAATTCATCATTAAAAACCATTGACAGCTCCAGGGGAATCAAAGACATTCTTCAACATTCTGACAATGCTGATCATCATCATTTCAGAACAAATCCGCATCTTTTTGCCAGCCCCCGTATGGCAGCCCATTTGGCAATAAACATAGCAAATGACCTTTCAAGGATAGACCCATCCGGGGCAGAATTCTACTTGGAGAATGCCCGTATTTATGCTAAAAAAATGAATAAACTGGCTGACGAATTTTCGGCCCTTGGAAAGCACCTTAAAAACAAAAACATAGTAACACAGCATAGCGTATTTGATTATCTTGCCAGGGATATGGGGCTTAATATTGTTGCTGTACTTCAGGAGTATGACGGCCAGGAGCCTTCGGCAGCGGAAATCCTCAAAATTATAAAAACCATCCGGAATGAAAACGCAAAAGCTATTTTTACCGAACCTCAATATCCTCAAAAAATCGGCCATGTCATAGCCACAGAAGCCGGTATTGTTACCAAAATCTTAGACCCGGTTGCAACCGGCCCAAAAAACGCATCGCTTGATTATTATGAAACAGTCATGCGAAAAAATATAAAGATTCTTAAAAAAACACTTGATGAATAAATTAAAAACAGTCGAAATATCCGCTGATACGGCAGTCTCATTCGAAAATGTAACTATCGAACGCGGTGGCATATCGATTCTTGACAATGTAACTGCTGCTGTTCCGCGGGGCGGCTGCACCGCTATTATTGGTCCTAACGGCGCAGGTAAAACAACAATGCTCTTAGCCCTGTTAGGTGAAGTAGCATATAAGGGTTTTATACATACAACATGCAATATAAATGGAAGTTGTTCAAAAATCGGCTACGTCCCCCAACGGTTCGCTTTTGATCGCGGAATACCCGTCACTGTAGTAGAATTTCTTGCAATGGGAATCCAGAGAAAACCACTATGGTTCGGTATTCAAAATGACTTAAAAAACCAATCTCTTGAATATCTTGCCTCTGTAAAGTCTGAACATCTGGCCAAACGCAAACTTGGCGCCCTTTCCGGTGGCGAAATGCAACGGGTGCTTCTGGCTTTGGCACTCCAACAGGAGCCCGAGCTGCTGGTGCTGGATGAACCGGCTTCAGGCGTGGATTTTCAGGGAGAATATATATTTTGTGAACTTCTTGACGGACTTCGTAAGGCAAAGGGCTTTACACAGCTTATGGTCAGCCATGATCTTGCCACAGTAACACATCATGCCAGCCATGTTATTTGTCTCAATCATAAAGTTGCCGCACAAGGCCCACCGCAGCATGCATTGACCAGTGAAACACTTACTGCTATTTTCGGTATGCATATGGGAATGGTAGATTCAAATTCCATGCCGGACGGCAGCACTATCTGCTCCGGACCATGCTGCAATAAGGATCAAAATGCCTGATCTTTTACCCATTTATCAAATCATTGCCAAGATTCTCCCCTTTGACTGCCTTCAGGCCGGATTCATGCAGCAGGCTCTTGTCGGACTAATACTACTTGCACCAATGGCCGCTGCTATGGGTGTCCAGGTAGTAAATTTCCGAATGGCTTTTTTCTCGGATGCCATCAGCCATTCGGCTTTTGCCGGTGTTGCGCTTGGGCTTATATTTTCCGTTAATCCTCACTGGACCATGCCTGTTTTAGGTGTTCTGGTTGCTCTTGGTATTATGGCTGTCCAAAGGAAAAGTATGTTGTCTTCCGATACTATTATCGGAGTATTCTTTTCGGCAGTAATTGCATTCGGATTGGCTGTGGTAAGCAGAGATCGCTCTGTAGCTCGCGATATGCAAAGCTTTTTATACGGTGACATTTTAACCATCGGAAATAACGATATCTTATACCTCTTCATTTTGTTTATCACTCTAATGATTTTCCAGGCATTTAGCTATAACCGCCTGCTATATATTGGGCTAAACCCTACTCTGGCCAAAGCGCACAACATACATGTAGCCACCTACCAGTATATTTTCGCAGGGCTGCTTGCTTTAATTGTCATGTTTTCAGTATGGGCAGTTGGTGTACTTCTCGTTACAGCAATGATGATAGTTCCGGCCGCAGCAGCCCGGAATTTTGCCCGTTCGGCAGGTGCCATGTTCTGGTGGGCACTTCTTATCAGCATCACATCAGCAATAGCAGGCCTGATAATTTCAGCACAGGATTGGGCAAACACTGCAACCGGTGCTACGATTATTCTTGTTGCCTGTCTCTGGTTTATCATAAGTGTTTTCTATTTACTTATACGTAAAGATTCCACAATATAAGAAAATATAAGAAATATTTTTAAAGATCATATGTTTTTTTAGTGTAAATTATTTATTGATTTTTATATTTCGTTATAATACAGATTAAAACAATCAGGAAACAGAAGTTTCCTTTAAAGAATCGTGTAAATAAATTTAATAAGGCCATGAAGGCATATCGCATCAAATATGATGCGTTAAACCTTTGTGGCTTTTTTTTTGGAAATCGGAGTTGAACATTACGGAAAGGAGATAAATAAAGATGAAAAATATCATAAGAATTGTTGTGATTGCAGTTATAACAATGTTTGCGGCAAGCGCTTTTGCCTATGATGGGAAAAACGAAGCCATACAAAAAGAAATGACCCAGATAAAGCAAAGGCTGGCTGAACTTGAAAAGATTACGGAAACCAACAAATCAAATGAATCGGCAGAAATTGGCAGAATCAGTGATAAGATCGCACTAAACGGCATAATAGCAGGCGCTTACCAGTATGAAAGTGCTAAAGACAGGCCGGGCGCCAAAGATTTTGGCCGCGGGGCTGTTCCCATTCAACTGGAGCTATCCATAAAACCCACAAAGAATGACGATGTTTTCTTAAAATTCGGGTTCGGTGCAGGAAACGGACTTAATACAGATGATCATTCTTTTGCTCTGGCACCATGGGCTGCATCTCTGGAAGATGATGTAAGGGATATAAACGGACGCAACCGTGATTATCTGCTTGCTGCATGGTACAAACATACATTTGACTTTGGCAAAGATCACACTCTTGGTATCACCGGAGGTATAATAGATGCCACGGATTATCTGGATGATAACAAATATGCCAACGATGAATACACCCAGTTCATGAATGAGGCACTGACAAACGGGCCAAACACATTTCTACCCTCATATGATATCGGCGGTGCTATGGAATGGGAGATGGAAAAGCTTTCCTTAAGGGGTGTGATCATGCAGTTAGGTGAAAACGACGAGGGTAAAGCGTATCAATTTTACGGCGCACAAATCGGATATACTATCGATACGCCCTTAGGCGAAGGAAACTACCGTGTTATGTTCGATACAACCAGTGACGATTTCAGCGATCCGGACGGAAGTGATACGGAAGCATTAAAGTGCTTTATCATCTCATTCGACCAGGAGTTAGGTGATATTCTGGGCGCATGGATCAGATTCGGATGGAGCGATGATAAAGCTATCGTACATTTTCAGGATCTGTATTCAGGAGGAATTAATATCAGCGGCAAATTATGGAACCGCGAACAGGACAATGCCGGTATCGGCTGCGCCTATTTAAAAGGCGGTAATCAGGAAATTGAAACCTCCAAGGTAGCCGAAGCTTACTTACGGATAGGCCTTAACGAGGTATTTTCAACAACTCTCGATCTTCAGTATTTAAAAGATAACCATAAAATCGGCGCCGATGATGTTAAAGGCTGGATCAGCGGCATAAGGATGACAGCAGAATTTTAGTTAGCAGAATAACAAACATAAAAAATTAAGGGGGTATTTACTATGCGTACAAAATATTTATTTTACTTATTAATATCTATGGTTTCAGCGGCTATTATATTTACTTGTGTTCCTGCATCGGCTCATTTCGGAACTGTAATACCATCAGATGACATCATCTCAAAAGATGATAGCAAAACCATAAATATTCAAATTAAATTTATTCATCCAATGGAAATGCACTATATGGAAATGGTCAAGCCCAAACAGTTCGGTGTAATCCATGACGGCAAAAAATATGATTTGCTTGGTACTCTTAAGCAAGCCAAAGGCAAAAGTCCTGATCAAACCGAAAATTTTAGTTTCTGGACATCCGAATATAAAATCCGCAGACCCGGAGACTACACCTTCTTTGTAGAGCCCACCCCCTACTGGGAACCGGCGGAAGATCTTTTTATCATTCATTACACCAAAGTATGTGTTAATGCATTAGGTAAAGAAGAAGGATGGAATGAACCTGTTGGACTGGAAACTGAAATCATCCCGCTTACAAGGCCATACGGCCTGTGGACCGGAAATTTGTTTACCGGCCAGGTATTGCTTAAAGGAAAACCTGTACCATTTGCCGAAGTGGAGGTAGAATATCTGAATGAATCTCCCGGAAATAAAAACATTGTTATCGCGCCATCGGACCCTTATGTAACCCAGGTTGTAAAAGCTGATAGCAACGGCGTTTTTACTTATGCTATGCCCAGAGCTGGTTGGTGGGGTTTTGCAGCTTTAAATGAAGCCGACTGGAAGCTCAAATATGAAGGCAAGGAAAAAGGGATTGAAATTGGAGCTGTTATCTGGGTACATACCATAGATATGAAATGAAAAGGGTGATATGATGAAAAAAATACATTTTGTTTTAATATTTGTTTCTGTGTTATTGCTTTTTTGCACAAACGCAATGGCTCATAAGGTTAATCTTTTCGCCTATGCGGAAGGAGGGAAGGTTTTCACAGAAAGCTATTTTCCGGATGGCCGCCCGGTTGAAAAGGGCAAAGTATTGGTTTTTGACAGTCAAAACAAAAAGCTTCTTGAGGGCATTACAGATGAAAAGGGGCTGTTTAGCTTTACAATACCTAAAATGGATGATTTAAATATTGTTATTGAGGCATCCATGGGACATAAGAATAATTATAAGTTGAAAAAGGCCGAAGTGGAGGCAGGAAAATGAATCTGGTTCAAAGAGCGGTTTTGATCGGTCTGCTGTGTGCCTGTTTTACTTTTACGACAGGTCAAGTTTCGGCGCAGACTACACAGGAGAATAAACCTCAAAATTACTCTGGCGATGATGTTGTGCAGCTTTTAAAAGAGCAAAACAGCAAATTATCTTCCGAACTTAGACGTATCCAGAGGGAAATAGCAGCGCTTCGCGCCGATCTCGACAAACCCGGTTTAAAAGATGTTTTTTCCGGTATCGGCTATATATTCGGTCTGTTCGGAACAGCTGCTTTTGTTGCTTCACGCAAAAAGGAATAGAAGTATGCATATATCAGACGGGGTTCTACCCATTTCCGTGACAATAGGCGGTTATATTGCGGCAGCCGGTTTTACTGCCTTAAGCGCGCGCCGTACCTCAAACAATGATCTTCCCAAACTTGCGGTAGTAACGGCGGCTTTTTTTGTTGCTTCGCTGATACATATCCCTTTCGGGCCTACCAGCGTTCATTTACTTATACCAGGGCTTACCGGAGCACTGCTAGGCCCGGCAGCCTTTCTTTCAATCGGTCTCGGCCTTCTTTTGCAAAGTCTGCTGTTTCAATTTGGGGGATTGACTGCACTTGGTGCAAATACTCTCATGATGGGACTGCCGGCTATAATATGCGGCTGGTTATTCCAAAAATATAAAGGCACCACCAGAAAGCGTCAGACTGTTATAGGAGGACTGGTGGGCGCCGCCGGAACGGTACTGGCAGCAATTATTTTGGCTGGATTGCTTTTTACCGGTGGTGAAGATTTTGTCGGTGTTGCAAAAATAGCGCTGGCAGCGCATGTACCGGTAATAATTATTGAGGGTATTGTGACTGCTTTTACCATAAGATTTCTGGCACATGTCAAACCGGAGCTACTCGAACTATCATTTTCTGATTCGCCCGGAAATAACAATGATTGAAATAAGCCATATCGAACTGCCATTATGGCAGCTGCCGGTTTTTATACTGATTCCGGTAGCACTTCTTGCTGTAACAATAGCTGTTTTAAGGCGCATCGCATACAAGCAAAGCGTGCCTGAAGAAGAACGTGACTGGTCGGTACCGGCAATTGATGAAGCCGTTTCAAAATCACCATTTTATCTCTGGGATGTTCGCTTTAAAATTGTGACAATACTTATCTTCAGTTTTATTATTGCATCACTTAAAAATCTGACACCGGCACTTGTTGCAATTTGTATCTCATCGCTTGTACTTCTTGTTGCAAGGGTTTCTTTTTCCAAAACTCTTCTAAGACTTCTTGCAATATCAGGTTTTATCAGCATGTTTTTTATAGTAATGCCTTTATCAGTGCCAGTTCACAGCAAAGATACGCTTGTTGTTTTTGGTAATATTGATTGGCTTGTTTTTAACCTTAGAGGTTTGCTGCTTGCTGCTACTATTGCCGGAAAGGCTATAGCAATTACTTTATTAATGGAGCCTCTTTTATCAACCGCTCCCCTTCCTGTAACCCTGCACGGGCTCTCCAGGCTGGGCGTTCCGGAAATGGCCGGACAGATGGTTTTATTAAGCTACCGGTATTTACATGTCTTTCGTCATGAAGCCAAACGTATGTCTTCCGGAATGCATGTAAGAGGTTTTAAAAAACATACCAACATGCAAACTTTGCGAGCTTTGTCCAATTTTCTCGGAATGCTTTTAGTGCGAAGCTTTGAAAGAACCGAACGGGTTTTTGATGCAATGCGTGCACGCGGATACAAGGGACGTTTTCCCGAACCTGCCGGGTTGAAGCTGAAGACAAGTGATATTGTAATTTCAGCAATCTGGCTTGCAGCAGGAATTGCGCTTATCATTTACGACCGTATTATATGCCATACAATATATTAAGGTAAAATATACAAATGCATGAACCTTACCAACATATCACAAGGCATATTATCAATACGCCGCTTTTTTCCGCCCGCAATCTGTTTTACCGCTACCCTGACAAAACACTTGCCCTATCCGATATCAACATAGATATAGCTAAAGGAGAAAGAATCGCCCTTGTCGGTCAGAATGGATCAGGCAAAACCACTCTGGTCAAGCAATTATGCGGATTGCTTTCGCCTGCGTCAGGAGAAGTCTTTTATGAAGAAAAACTTCTAAAAGGTGACCATCTTGATAAAAGCAGGCTTAAGATCGGTCTGCTTTTTCAGGATCCGGACGATCAATTGTTCTGCCACACTCTTATAGAAGATACAGCTTTCGGCCCCCGCAATCAGGGGCTTTCGATTCAGGATGCAAATCAAGCCGCTCTTTATGCATTGCAGAAAGTAAGTCTTACGGACATGGCCTATAAAGCTCCACATAATTTAAGCTTTGGTCAAAAAAAACGTGCTGCTTTAGCCGGTTTACTTGCCATGCAACCTGATGTGCTGTTTTTAGACGAACCAACAGCCAATCTGGACCCTCATCAGGAGCAAGTGTTTCTGGATCTATTAAAGGATTTTTCCGGCACACTTATTTGTATCAGCCATGATTTGATCTTTTTGTACGAACTATGCGATCGTGCCGTGGTTTTAGATAAGGGCCGCATACATCACGATTATACAATGAGCGAACTAGTATCTCAAAGGCAATCTCTTAGAACACACGGACTTGATTTTTCATTTCGGCTTGTCATCACAGACTCAAATACCGTTCAAACAAACACAGCACATAAGACAACTTCTTCTTCCGCAATAAATTATAATAATCAACTCGTGGCTCTTAGTGATTACCATTACCGTTATCCTGACAAAACACTTGCGCTTTGCGGTATCAATTTTTCGATTTGTGAAAACGAACGGATATCAATTGTAGGAGAAAACGGAGCTGGTAAAACAACACTCTTATCATGTCTTCTCGGTCTTCTTCATGGAAACGGAGATTTTTATTTTGCAGGAAATCCTGTTAAGCATAAACAGCAAAAGACTCTTTGGCGTCATATCGGCATGGTTTTTCAGGACTGCGCCGACCAGCTTTTCTGCCCAAGTGTGAAAGAAGAAATAGAATTTGGACTGCTTCAGCTTGGTTGTTCACGCACAGAAGCAGATAGAAGAATAAAAGATGCACTGGCAATGGTTCATATGGAAGGTTATGAAGAGCGCGTTCCCCTGCATCTTTCAGGAGGAGAACGCAAACGTCTTGCGCTCGCCTGTGTGCTTGCTATGAAACCAAAACTTCTTATTTTGGATGAACCTACAGCAGGGCTTGATCCACAGGGAGAAGAGCTGCTGCTTTCAATTCTCTCCAACCTTAACGCAACGCTTTTACTTGTAAGTCACGACATCTTTTTCATCAAGGAGCTGACAGAACGCACCATTGTTATGCACAAGGGAAAGATTATAGAAGATATGCCAATAAAAGTTTTTCTGGAAGACAAGCGCTTAGGAAATTTAAACGGATTGGCCTACTCATATCGTGAGAAAAGCAGCAGCACCATCAGCAGATTGCAGCATGAACATGAACACAGGCACATACATAAACATCTCCATATCCAGCCTCATCTGCATGAAGATGCAGGGCATTACGATCTGTTTGAGCACATACACGAACATAGCCATCATTTCGTACACAGCCATCCCGGAGAAGAAAAAGATCATAACCATACACCCCATCGCTATCACAACCACGACCATATAGAACATGATAAAGAAAACAGTTCATAACTTTAAAATATACTATTAAAAGATATCATATGCCTGGCCTTAAAATATATACCAGCAATAAACTTGAAATTCTTGTCCAAAAGCTTGCTCAGATTGTCAAAGCTCCTGCTTGCGGATCATTATCATCTTCTCTTTCCCAGGAGATTATAATTGTCCAGAGCAAAGCAATGGAACGATGGCTCTTGATGCAAATTGCAAAGCAAAACGGTGTTTGCGCAAACTGCCGTTTTCCTTTCCCCAATGCTTTTCTTGATTATTTGATTAAGAGTTTTTTCGCAGATATCCCCGGAACAAACTTTTTTACACCGGATATAATGACATTAAAACTTGTAAAAATGCTTCCGGAATTTTTAGACCGGACAGATTTTGAAGGTTTAAAAAGATATCTTAAAGACGATAAAAGCAGTTTGAAGCTTTTTGAGATTTCCGAAAAAATTGCCGATCTTTTTGATCAGTATACAGTTTTCAGACCGGATTTTATTTTTTCCTGGGAAAACAAAAAAGAAGAAAACAAAATAAATCATAAGTGGCAGGCAATTTTATGGCAAGAAATCATAAAAGATAATGAAAAATATCACAGGCCTTATCTGCAAAAAACCCTGATTGAAAAACTTAATGCCATGGCTTTGGATTCAGGAAAGTTATTTGAACGAGTATCTGTTTTTGGCATATCATCCCTTCCGCATTTTCATATGCAACTTATTGAAGAATTAGCAAATACCGTTGAAATTAATATGTTTATTTTAAATCCTTGCAACCAATACTGGACAGATATACTTACAGACAAAGAAGCTGGTAAAATAAAGAATAAATATGCAACAAACATAAAAGAAGAATATTTACATATTGAAAAGGGAAACAGCATATTATCATCTTTAGGAGAGCTTGGTAAAACTTTTATCGAATATATGACTTCTGCCGAACATATATTAATTGAAGAATTTGAGGATCAGAAATGCATTGATATACTTTCATGCATACAATCCGACATCTTAAACCTTAAAGAAAGAAATATCTCTGATAATCATTACAAACTTAAAGACCCTGATCATTCCATACAGTTTCATTCATGCCATAGCCAAACAAGGGAAATAGAGGTGCTTTATGATAATCTTCTTTCTATGTTTGAAGATTATCCTGATATTTTGCCGGATGATATTCTTGTAATGGCACCGGATATAGAAGTTTACACTCCATTTATCAATGCAGTATTTGATAACAGAGATGATGATGAACCGCATATTCCTTTTTCAATTTCAGATAGAGCCATAAGAAAAGAAAACGAAATTATAGATGGCTTTTTATCTATCCTCGATTTGGGTAAAAGCAGATTCGAAGTTTCACATGTAATGGCGATTTTAGAATATCCGGGAATTAAAGAAAATTTTGGGCTTGTTGAATCCGAACTCGAAACCATAAGAGGTTGGCTGCAAGATACCAGAATCAGATGGGGTATTGACGGAGCCCATAAAACAGCTTTGGGTCTTCCTGAAATTTTTGACAACACATGGAAGTCCGGGATAAAAAGACTGCTCTTGGGCTATACTATGTGCCATAAAGGTGCGCAGCATAACGATTCTATGTATATGGGCATCCTTCCTTTTAGCGAAATCGAAGGCTCTGATGCAAATATATTGGGAAACTTTCTTGAGTTTTTGGAAAAAATCTTTGATTTAAGAAAATCGCTGAAAGGATCTCAAACAATTAAAAAATGGCATACTCTTCTTTCGGAAATTATTGATACCTTTTTTACAACAAATGATGAGATACAGCATGGCATACAGTATATACGCAAAGTTTTAGGAGACATGCTAAACAATGCCAGGCTTTCAGGTTTTGATAAAGAGCTGGAATTTGATATTATTAAATATTATTTAAGAAAAAAACTCGAAAATAAATATAGCGTATCCGGATTTAAAACAAAAGGTATAACATTTTGTTCTATGCTTCCAATGAGAAGCATACCTTTTACAGTTATATGTATTCTTGGAATGAATAATGATGCTTTCCCAAGAAGTTCATATTCATACAGCTTTGACCTTATGGCAAGCAATCCCAGACCGGGTGATAGATCAAAGAAAAATGATGATAAATATCTATTTCTTGAAGGTTTAATAAGCGCAAGAAAAATATTTTATTTAAGCTATGTCGGGCAAAGCATCCAGGATAACAGCCTGATACCGCCTTCTGTAATAGTAAGTGAGCTTCTTGATTATATTAAACAAGGCTTTGGGTTCACGCATGACAAGATGATAACTTCTCATAAGCTCCAGGCTTTTTCTCCTGATTATTTTAAAGATGCCTCAAAGCTTTTCAGTTACTCAGAAGATAATATGCTCGCGGCATGCAGCTTAAATGAAAGCAGGCTTACAGAAAAAGACAATATCCCTTTTATTTCAAGCAAACTTTCTTTTCCTTCTGATGAATGGAAAATAGTACATATTGATTCCTTGAGCACTTTTTTTGCAAATCCTGCAAAATACCTTCTTCAAAAACGACTAGGAATATATTTTGAAGAAGCAGATTACGCTTTACCGGATAAAGAGATTTTTGCTTTGACTGGTATAGATAATTATCTGGTTAATCAAAACCTTTTATCGGACATACAGGCAGGCAAATCTTTAGATTTTTGCCTTAGTGCATATAAATCGAAAGGTACGCTTCCCCATGAAAGAATCGGGGATATACTGCTAAACGAATCAAGTATTGATGCAATAAATTTTATAAAAAACACAGAAGCTGCCAAAGAGGGCAAAATATTATCTTCTTTAGAGCTTGATATTACAATAAATAATTTTTCATTAATAGGAAGGTTAAATAATTGTCATGATGACGGCATAATCAACTTAAGGTATGCTGCAATGAAAGCAAAAGATATTATCAAATCATGGATATATCATCTGGCCTTATGTTCAACTTATTATAATAAAAAACAACTTAAATCATTGCTTATTTGCATGGATAAAGAAGTTGGATTTAAACATACCTCAAACAGCCGGGAAATTCTTGAGAAGCTTCTGAACCTGTATTGGGAAGGCCTTTTAACCCCACTTAATTTTTTTCCTGATTTATCTTACGACTATGTAAAGCAAGTCCACATTGGCAATAAAAATACTAAAGCTGCGATAAAAGATGTTTGCAATAAATGGGAAGGCGGTTATAACCGGATGACTTCTAATGATCTGTATTACAAAACTTGCTTCGGGAAAACAGACTCTCTTGATATATTTAATGATTCATTCATAAAAATATCGGAATCCGTATTTATTCCATTATTAGAACATATGTCAGAATTTTAAAATATATGCTTAAATCCTGTATATTACCCTATCTTCTGTAATTACTATATCTACATGTTTATCATGAGATTCCATCGGCACTTGTTGCATAATCTGGCTCTCATATGCCAGACCTACTTTTCTTGCAGTAGAAGGAAGTTTTGGAATCAATCTGTCATATAAACCATCACCGGAACCTATCCTTCCTCCCTTCTCATCAAAAGCAAGGCCGGGGATTATTGCGATTTCAATAAATTCTATTGGAACTATCTTACATCTTTTGGCATCAGGCTTCAAAACACCATTTTCTCCAGGCTTTAAATCTTTTGCAAAATTTTCAATCTTCATAAAAACTATTTCATGTGTTTCTTTATCATAGGAGGGTAGAACAACAGTCTTATTATACTTTATAGAATTATTAATAATATTCTTGCTTGCAACCTCATATTCAGAATTAATATATAATAAAGATATTTTTGCTTCGACAAAATTTGCAAAATCAAAAAGCCGTTGTTCTAAACTTTTTTTTATTTTGGGTATATTGTTAGAAGAAAGCTTATTGAAAATTTTGGATATATTATTTCGTATTTCAATTTTTTTTACTCGCAACTCTTCCATATATGGTCTCCCTGATTTTGGAAATTTTTGTTTTTTATAGCAGGATTGTTGATAAAAGTCAACTTATAATAATCATTGACTAAAAAGATGATACGTGGTTAAAAGTAACATATTAGGATATCATAATTTACTTTGTGTTATATGCATTATTTCTATGCACTCTATATCTTGCTTTTTTTTGTTTATATGATTGAGCCAGTTTCAAAATGCCCCATTTTGGCCGATCTCTGCGTTGGGCTCAAATTTCAATCCTCGAAATACTCTATGTATTCCTGTGGTTGAGATTTTCGCCCGCCTTGAGCTTGACCAAACTGAAACGTTTTGAAAGTGGCTCGATTATTTATCAATAATTTTCTTAAAAATAAAATAGGAATATCTATGCTGGAAATCAAATTTGTCAGACAAAATATGGATCTGGTGCAAAACTCAATGATAAAAAGAGGTAAAAGCGCTAATCTTGAAGAATTCAAAATTTATGACTCAAAAGTCAGAACAATTCTATTAGAAATTGAAGAATTAAGGCACCGACGTAATATGTTTTCAGAAAAAATCGCATCCATGAAAAAAGAAGGAATAGATTCAAAAGCCCTTGTTTTGGAAATGCGGGATGAGTCAGAAAAAATAAAGAATCTCAATTCGGAACTTTTGGAAAATGAAGAAAAGCTTAATAAGATTCTTATGGAAATTCCCAATATACCAGACAGCTCTGTCCCGGAGGGGAAAGACAGCTCTGATAATTTATTAATAAGAACCGTAGGCAAAATACCTGATTTTGATTTTAAGCCAAAAAACCACTGGGAAATTGGGGAAAAGCTTAAAATATTCGACTTTGAAAGGGCTTCAAAAATTACCGGAGCTCGTTTTCCTCTTTATTTCGGAGCCGGAGCAAAACTTGAAAGATCTGTTCTTAATTTTATGTTGGATATACATACGACTGAACATGGCTATACTGAGATTCTGCCACCGTTTATCGTAAACAAACAGAGCCTGATTAGTACCGGTCAATTACCAAAATTTGAAGATGATCTATTTAAGATAGAGGGTTGGGATTATTACTTGATTCCTACAGCTGAAGTTCCTGTAACAAATATTCACCAGAATGAAATTTTGGATGAAAGCGCTTTGCCAATTTTCTACACTGCTTATACTCCTTGCTTCCGTTCAGAAGCCGGTTCATACGGCAAAGACACAAAAGGCTTGATCAGACAGCATCAATTTAATAAAATAGAGCTGGTAAAATTTAGCAAACCTGAAGATTCCTATGATGAGCTTGAAAAACTCACTCAAAATGCAGAAACTATTCTAAAGCGCCTGGAACTCCCATATCAGGTTGTGGCTCTTTGCGCAGGAGATCTTGGTTTTTCTTCTGCAAAAACATATGATATTGAAGTATGGATGCCAGCACAAGGTGTATATAGAGAAATATCATCTTGCAGTAATTTTGAAAATTTTCAGGCAAGACGCGGCAATATCAGATTTAAGAGAAAAGGCGGGAAAAAAACTGAGCACGTACATACTTTAAATGGATCAGGCCTTGCTGTTGGCCGCACTGTCGCTGCAATTATTGAAAACTATCAGCAAAAAGATGGGTCAGTTATTATTCCGGATAAATTAAAACCTTATATGGGTAATATTGAAAGGATTTCATTATGAAACTTGATAATTTCCCGGAAGAAATCCGCCCTTTCATAATACCTAAGCACAAAGGTAATCTTGTTTATAGATGCTTGGGATGCGGCAAAGAACACGGGATAGATAATCTTCTTTATACATGCCCTGATTGCGGTAAAGTTCTTTTGATTTATGATTTAAATTTTGATCTTTTAAAAAAAATTCCTGGAGAAAAATGGCAAAGTATTTTTGATTATCGCAAGATGTTAAAAACTCCGGCTTTAAAAGGCATATATCTCTACCACGAATTTATTGGACCGGTAATGCCTCTTTCCTCAATAATTTATCTTGGTGAAGGGCACACGCCGGTTATAGAAGCGAATTCTTTATTGCAGGAAAAAGTCGGCATAAAATTTTTCTTTAAAAACGATGGCCAGAATCCAAGTGCTTCTTTTAAAGACAGAGGAATGGCAAGCGCATTAAGTTATATAAATTTTTTAATTAAGGAAAACCATTTTTCGGATATTCTTGCAATTTGTGCATCTACAGGAGACACTTCGGCTTCAGCAGCCTTATATGCATCCTATTTGCAACCTCATATAAAATCTGCGGTTCTTCTCCCTCACAAAAAAGTAACACCTCAACAACTTTCACAACCATTAGGCAGCGGTGCATCTGTTTTTGAAATTCCCGGTGTTTTTGATGATTGCATGAAGATAGTTGAAAACTTATCAGAAAAATACAATGTTGCTTTGCTGAATTCAAAAAATGCCTGGCGCATTCTTGGCCAGGAATCTTATTCATACGAAATTGCACAAATTTTTGAGTATGATATGAGAAATAAAGTAATAATTGTTCCTATTGGAAATGCCGGAAACATTACTGCTGTATTAAATGGTTTTATAAAATTTTACAAAACAGGTATAATAAACGTACTGCCAAAAATTATAGGAGTTCAATCTAAACATGCAAACCCGGTGTACAATTATTATAGCGAACCGGATGCCATTAAACGCAGATTCATTCCTGTAAACGTAAAAGCAAGCGTAGCTCAGGCAGCAATGATTGGAAACCCTGTATCAATGCCAAGGGTTATCCATCTTGTTGAAGAATACAATAGACTTGCAGGCAATGATAGCACATCTTTTATTGAAGTAACGGAACAATCCATAATGGACTGGCAAATTACAGCAAACAGAAACGGTCATATTGCATGTACTCATGGCGGTGAGTGTCTTGCCGGCCTTTTTACAGCAATCAAAAAAGGGCTGGTGTCAAAAACCGATACTGCCATTTTAGATTCAACTGCACATGCTCTTAAATTTTCAGGGTTTCAGGATATGTATTTTGAAGATAAATTTCCATCCGAATATGATGTATTACCAGATAAATCTTTAGTAAACTTTCCTGCTTTAATGCATCTAAACGATCTTGACAAAGTTCCGACTTCGGATAAACCCTTAAATGAAAAAGAATTAAAAATATTTATTAACCGTGTGTCAGATGAAATTGCTAAATCTCTTGATCTGCAAAAAAGATAAATAATATTTAAGAACCCTAAACAATCCATTTTATCTAATCAGTTATCATTTATAGATAGAGGTAATACAATGAATATAAAAAATATTTTTTATACATTAATTATTATTTTTGTTTTTGGTTATTTTTCTTGTGCTGATCAAAAAGTATTAAAAAAACAAGGTGAAGCTAGAAGAGGAGTTGGTGAAGCATATATGTACCAAAGTGATTATACTATGGCACTAAAAGAGCTGCTTGATGCTGAAAAAATATATCCAAATGACCCAGTTCTTCATAACGACCTTGGTCTTGTTTATATGGCAAAAGATCGTCTTCAAACAGCTGTTGAACATTTCAAAAAAGCAATTGATTTAAAGCATGATTATGCGCCAGCAATTAACAATCTTGGAACCGCATATCTTGCCCTAAAAAATTGGGATTTAGCAATTGATAGCTTTAATAAAGTTTCTAATGATCTTCTTTATGCCACTCCACATTATCCTATAGCTAACCTGGGCTGGGCATATTACAATAAAAATGATTTTACATTAGCTGAAAAATACTACAAGGAAGCGTTGAAAATCGAACCAAATTATCCGATTGCATTGCATGGGCTTGGAATTACATATGTAAAATTGAAAAACCCTTCAGAAGCTGTAATTTATTTTGAAAAGGCAATAAAATATTCACCTTGGATTCCTGAATATTATATGAATTTATCCGAAGCTTATATACAATTAAAACAATATGAAAAAGCTATAATATCTTATTATAAAGTTATAGAAATATCACCGGAAAGCGATATATCTGCTAAAGCACAAAAAGAAATTGCAAGATTAAAAGCACAAAATCATAAATAATTTAATTCAATTCAAACTTGAAATAAAAAAAGGGCGGAATTATTCTTGATAATAAAACAGCCCTTTTTAACTTTTTTTTATTTATACTTTCTGATCAAGTGTAACTATCTTTGGAGTTATAAATATAAGAAGTTCTTCCTTGTTATCGGTTTTTGTAGATGATTTGAAGAGTAGCGGCCCAAGAATAGGGATTTTTGAAAGTCCGGGAATTGATGACCCCCCGGTACTCTTTGTTGTCTTAATGATGCCTCCTATTACAACAGTATCTCCATCATTAACGAGTAACTCCGTTTCAGCCTCTTTTGTCGTAAAAGAATAATTATCATTTACTAGCGTTCCGATGTCCTTTTTCTTAATTGTTATCACCATTGAAATCCGGTTATCAGGAGTAACATGGGGCTTTACTTTAAGTTCAAGATCAACATCTTCAAACACTGTTGTTGTATTTCCTGAATTATCGAGTTTGTTATATGGATAACGCAATCCTTGTTTGATAGTAGCTTCTTTATTATCAAGGGTGGCTATTTTTGGAGAAGAAACAATTTTACCTTCTCCATCGGCTTCCATTGCCTGAAGCTTTGCACTAAGCATAAAGGGAGTGCCGGCTATTCTTACAAAGTTAAATCCTATGCTGCCTGCATTACTTGCAGATGCCGGAAAATTTATAGATGAGGTTATCCCGTAAGTTCCTCCAAGGCTGCTGGCACCACTTTGTTGAGTAGCATCCCCTACCATGTTATTGACTGACGTAGCGTTTGCCGAAGACATTGCTGAAGTAACGGATGAATCTAATTTAGATGTAGACTGTACGCCATATCCTGTTCCCCAGCTTACACCAAGATCTCTTGAAAAATTTGTACTAGCTTCAACTATTCGTGCTTCTATAAGAACTTGAGGAGTAACTTTGTCAAGTACTCTCACGATATCTTTTGCATTTTTAATTACATCTGCTACATCCGTTAAAATTATAAGGTTTGTCCTATCGTCAACAGTGACATTTCCCCTGTCTTTAGTTAATAGTTTATTTAAATGAGGTAATATATCTTTATTTGCACTAGCATAATTAATAGGAATATATTCAACAATAAGTGGTTCCAATGCTTTCTTTTCTGCAATTGCCTTTTTTTCTGCAATTAAACTGGCTCGTCTTAATTCATGCTCTTTTTTTATAGTTTCAAGAGGTGCAATCCTTACAATATCACCTTCATAAATCATCCCTAGTTGATTCATTTTAAGAATAAGATCCATAGCCTGATCCCAGGGAACCGGCTTTTCCAATGACAAGGTTACTTTGCCCAGTACATTTTTATCAATTGCAAAATTTTTCCCACTAACTTCCTTCAAAATTCGAAAGACATTTTTTATATCAGTATCAAAGAAATCAAGTGCAATCTTTTCACCTGTATATTTTTGCTCAAGTCCGGAAATTTCTTTTTCATCACTTACAGCCTTGCTAACAATCGGCGTTTCCGCCTCTGTTTCCTCTGCTTCTATTTCTTTAGGTACTGTTTCAAGAACTTCTTTCCATACCGGAATACCCTTATCTTGTTCAGTTTTTGGTAAAACTGTAGAAGCTTCAAAATGAATATTGATTATATTATCCGATTGGTCCAGCACATAAGAAACTGCTTCTCTTAATTCAATTGCAATTATAGATGTTTTCTCCATTTCAGGCATCTGAACAGGCCAAATCCCATCAACAGCACTATTAAAACGCGTTGTAATAAGAGGTCTTTTTTGTTTTTTTGCTATATTGGTATTTTTTAACTGAAGATGGAGTAATCTGTCACTTGCTTTGCTAATACTATATTCAACAGGTTTAGTAGTACCGATTGTTATTGAGGATCTACCACCATCTTCACTTAAAAAATCTATTCTATCAACCCATGCAGGCTTTAAATCTATTTCCTGTTTTTCAACTACTAATACACCTGTTTCAGTTTTAGTCTCTGTCAACTCCTCTGGTTTTTCGCTTATTGCTGTGTCTATTGCTTCTTCTTCAATTAGTTCTTTACCATCAGCATTGGAAAGAATGCCGTCTTCATCAGTCTTATCGGGCTCAATATTTCCAAATTTTATTAAAAGTCCATTTGCAATCGGTTTAGCCGAAAAAGCATTTAAAAATTCATCTTCTGTATCCAAAACAAAACGAAATTTATCAGATGATGCATAATGGCGAATTCTGCTAACCCATTTAGTATTAACCGAAACAATTTGTTCTTTTCTGAAAGGACTTTTTATTTTGAAAATATCAAAGACTATTCTTGCAGGAAGTTTAGCAGAAAGATTCTTTTTAAGCGTAAAAGAATTATAATCTTTTATCATACCATCTGATTCAATTAAAATAGATAAACCACTGCTGCCTTTGTCAACAGAAACTGACTTGAAATTTATAGCATTTTTAAGATCAGTTTCACCACGATTTGTATTTTCGTTTATAGTTATTGCTTTTACATTAATAACACCCGGCACATGAACATCGGGTGATTCAGTAATTCCTTTGGAATCCGATAACTCATCATCTTCTGTGGTATACACACTCTCAGACTGTTTTCCCGTCTCATCCTTTACTTCAGAGGTTGAAGAGGCATCAGATTCAGTGGCAAGTTCTTCAGAAGTCGACTCAACTTCTTCTTCTGTATCGAGATTCTCAGGCTGATCTTTCTCATCATCCTGTGTTTCTGATATCATAGATGTATCAGGTTCTTCGGCAAGTTCTTCAGAAACTATTATTTCACTGCCTGTGGAATTAGTGCCTTCAGACTGTTTATCTTCATTTGCAACTAATTCATTAACAACTGTTGAATTCTGTTCTTCTTCCTGGGCATAAATTTCAAGTGGAAATAAAACTTGAAAAGAAGTTAAAACCGCAAGGAAAATAACTACTGAAAAAGCTTTAATTATTTTCAACAAATAATAATTCATATTATTCTTCTCCAAGAGGTTTCTGAAGTTTAAGTTCTCTTTCTTGGATCTTTTTATCCCCAATAATATTTTCAATTTCTTCCTCTACAATTATTCTATCATTGAGTATCTTGACAATTCTACCAAAATTATTGCCAATATAAGTTCCCTTTACTACAACATATCCCTTACCGGAAGATTCTTCAACAAGAGCCCTATTTCCACTTTCAGCACGCAATATTGCTACAAGTTTTAACTGACTTAAATCAACCATTTCCAGAGGCGTTAGCAAAGAACGCATTTTTTTACCCTTGTTTTTACTGAGACCTTGTTTAAACAAAGATGCAAATGGATCTATTTTACCTTCCGGATTATATGTTATAATTCCTATAGGCAGAAGTTTTGCTATTTCTTTAGAAGTTATATCTGATGATGATGTTTTATCATTTGCATTACTATTTTCCAGATTAACAGAATCAGTATCAATTTTATCATTTTTGGTATTTATATTTTTATCAGATATGTCATTTTCTATTTTACTTTCATCATCATTCTTTTTTTTCGAAACAGTAACCGGAACCTTCACGGGAGTTGGAGTTGGTTCTTTACTTTTTGATACTATCTTTTTACTTATAGCAACAGCCTTGTTAGTTGGTTTTTTTTTATCGTCGCATCCCATCATTAAATGAAGCAGACATAAAATAAATACTGCGATATAAATTATAGTTAGATTTTTTCGCATGCTCACCAAGTTATCTCTCATCTGATGTTTTATTATCGCCTTTTTCTGCCTTTTTTCTTCCCTTTATTCTTACTTTTGGAAGCATCAGCTTTTAAAAATCTATAAGTCACTGCGGTACATGAAGTAAAAAGATTATTACCCTTGTCTACTTTCATGTTTATGTTATCGATATTAACTATTCTGGGAAGCCGCGCTACTTTATCAAAAAATATTGCAACATTATGATACTTGCCGATAACTTGTATGGATACAGGAATTTCTGCAAAAAAATTATTTTGCTTTTCTCCTTTTGGCTGAAATAAAATAAATTCAAGTCCGGCATCCTGGCCACATAATGAAATACTTTCTAAAAGTGTTGGTATCTCTTTTTTTTCTGGAAGAGCTTTCAATACTATTTTTAGTTTAATATCAGCTTTAAGCATTTTAGCTTTAAATTCAGGTAATGATTTTGACGTTTTTTCAGCAATATTAAGCTTTTTTGTTAATTCTTGGTTTTCAGACTCAAACTTTTTTATTTTATCTAATTTCGGAAGCCATAGTGCATATACAAATATGCCAACAGCAGCAATTAATATACTGCAAAAAATAAGGATTCTTTGTATCTTTGAAAGTTTTTCCAGCTTTTCAAAGATAGGTGCTAATGATTTTGAAAGTTCAGGCTTTTCCATTATTATTTCTTTTTTGCTCCGATTTTTGCTCTTTCACCTGGAGTATATTTAATACACGAAATTTCAAAATTTTTAAATCTTGCCCGCTCGCCTTTGGCTCCACTTTTTTTCAATGTTTTTAAATTTACTGTTGAAAATATTTTTGAACCTTCCAAACGTGTCATAAAATCAGCAACTGTCTGATTATCAACGGCTATACCTGATATATTAATATTTTTTCCACTTGACTTAAAAGTGACAAACCACATCCTTTTAGGAATAATCAAATTTGTCATTGCATCCAGAAGCATTACCGGCTCATAACGATTTGCCTCAAGACCATTAATAATTCCCATTCTTTTATTTAAAATATCAAGTTTCTTTTTGATTTCTGCAAGTTCTTTATTAATTTTTGCATATTTTGCGATTTCTTTCTTTTTACTTTCAACTTTCCTGCTAATCTCTTTAACTTGGCTGCTTAATCTGAAATTTTGAAATGCCAAAAGTATAAATACCAACAATAATGCCAAAGATAATATTGATATCTGACGGCGAATATTCTCTTTTTTTCTAGCTGTACGAAAAGGAAGAAGATTAATCCTGATCATTTATCATCCATCCTTCTTAATGCCAAGCCTATACTGATAGCAGCTTGAGGAGCAATTTTTTTCAGGTAAGTTGAATCTATATTGTCAGCCAATTCCAATTTATTAAATGGATCAATAAGCTCTACTTCAGCTGAGGTTTCCATAGACAAAAGCTGGCGAAAATCTTTTATATTTGCTCCACCTCCACTTAATATAATTTTTGTTATAGAATCATCCGGATACGTAGAATAAAAAAAATCAAGAGCCCTTTTTATTTCCGTACACCAATCCGATACAACCGATGAGACTATTTCTTTTAAATCATCTGTAGAAACTTTATCATTCTGGCCGCCAAATTTTATTTGTTCAGCTTCATCTAAAGTACAGCCTGCAAGAGAAACAATTTTTTGGTTTATCTGCCCGCACCCCAGAGAAACATCTCTCATAAATAGTGATGAAAAACCTTTTAAAATATTTAATGATGTCTTACTTGCACCTATATCAATTAATGCTATATTTTCAGTATTTTCATCATAATTAAACTCATATATATTTTGGAGCGCAAAGGCTTCCACATCAACTATACAGGGATTAAGACCGGCTATCTGGACGAGATTTAAGTATTCATTCACCATTTCTTTTTTGGCAGCAACAAGAAAAACACTCATCTGGTTAGGATTGTTTTCATTTTCTCCAATAATTTGGAAATCAAGATTAACATCACTGATATCGAAAGGAATATACTGTTCAGCCTCAAACTGGATAGTTTCCTGAAGCTTATCCTCATCCATTTTCTGAACATATATTTTTTTTACAATAACAGAAAATCCGCCTATTGACACCGCCACATTATTTTCTGTCAATTTATTATCTTTAAATAATTTGCGGATATACTCCGCTATTTTTTCACTATCATTGATAGTTCCGTCTTCTATAAGCCCTGGCGGAATATCAATAGTACAAAACTTTCTGAGGCGATATCCTTTCTTAGTCTCAACAATTTCAGCGGCTTTAAGGATTCTTGATCCAATATCCAAGCCAACAAGATTATTTTTATTACCGAATGCCATAAGACACTCTCATCTCAATCGTCAAATATTTTGTTTTTATCGGAAAGACTAAAGCCCATTGCCAGTATTATTTTTCGTTTTGTCTCCATACGACAAGGCATACCTTCTTCAATACGGGAAATTGTAATAGAAGAAACATTTGCCTTTCTGGCAAGTTCCGCTTTACTCATCATAAGAGATTCCCTGATTTTTTTTAATGAATTCTTTGCCATTGATCGTACATCCTGATACATTTTAGTTCACCTTTATTTAAAATCTACAGTTTAATTTATATTAGTCAAGCAAAATTATATATAATTTATATATAGTTATGGATAGATACTTTATATTGCGTATCTTTGGCAAACCGTCACAACAGATTGTATATTTAGTGTTTGACCGGCAAATAGTAATCGATTGATTTGGAAGATAAATACGGATTGTACCGAAAGCATGTCATAAAATTGGAAGAACGGGTATGGATCTGTGGAAGATACTGGTTTTAGGAACCTTGAGGCAGCTGTGATTCTTTTGTCGTGGAAACAGATGTACATTATCCGAATGACACAAATCTGTTGTTTGATGCCATGCGCAAAATGATAATTCTGATTGCAGAGGAAAGAATTTCGATGCTTTTGGCATCCTTTATATTGTGACTTGTCCCATATTATTCCTCCAAGAATAATTTTATTGCTAATAATTATATGTACACATATATGTGGAAAATTTCAAATAAAAAGAGCCACTTTCAAAATGTTTCAGTTTGGTCAAGCTCAAGGCGGGCGAAAATTTCAACCACAGGAATACATTGAGTATTTCGAGGATTGAAATTTGAGCCCAACGCAGAGATCGGCCAAAATGGGGCGTTTTGAAACTGG
>Ga0180007_10000946_pt1 | contig 42859 bp, 36 predicted proteins | sample MM_PC_MetaG_FD_121122 | JGI IMG/M metagenome (GOLD analysis project Ga0180007, IMG submission 121122) | Groundwater microbial communities from the Aspo Hard Rock Laboratory (HRL) deep subsurface site, Sweden - MM_PC_MetaG | ecosystem: Environmental > Aquatic > Deep subsurface > Groundwater... | reverse complement strand
TTGCCCGTTCCACCGGAATTGCCCGATGCGGTCTGGATTAATAAACCAAAGGATGTGTTGGACACATCCGATTAGAGTTTAATTTTTTTAACATTGTGTCTCATTTTCATTGACACATTCCGATGGTTATCGAAGCCCTCCCCGAAATCCATCATAACCAGATGAGGTTATTTAGTCCACAGAACAGGCGTAACACATTAAAATATTGCGGCATATTATAAAGTCGTTATATTTGTCGTTAAAAATGCAAAATTAATAAAAATGACTCTATGTAACATGCTGATAATAAATGCAATATTTAGTAGAGTGCCCCGTTCGGGACGCTGGGGTCGGGTTGCTTACAAAATGCTTACACAATTGTTGATTCAAGTGCAATCATGTGCTCCGGCATGTATGAAATCCTTAAATATCGTGTCGAAGGCGAGACTCTAAATTAGAATCCAATTTTAATTAAGTAAGGGATGAGAATAGGGAGCTTCATTTTTTGTTCGAGGGATATACATTATGTTTGGGGAATGGTTTCGGCGTTTGTGGCCTTAAATAATTGAATTTTGCTTACATAGTGCTTACAAAGTTTTGTTACAAAAAAATCAGGGGTTATGACTTTCGTCATAGCCCCTTGATATTGATGGTGCCCAGGGACGGAATCGAACCGCCGACACGGGGATTTTCAGTCCCCTGCTCTACCGACTGAGCTACCTGGGCCCGTCAAAAACGTCGAATTTATAGAGTTTATGGGTTTGTTTGTCAAGAATTATTTTTACCCATATCCCCAAAAAGATACTGGATCAGGGTGCAGGCTGATAAACTTGCTGTTTCGGCTTTAAGAATTCTCGGTCCTAATGATGCGGTAATAAAGCCATTTCCAATTGCGGCTTCAGCTTCCTTGTCTGTAAAACCGCCTTCGGGTCCCAGGATAATAAAGATGCTCTGAATGGATTTTTTCAGCTCGGGGTCAAAGCAAAGGGGCTCTTTGGACTTTTCCCAGAACATGATCTTTAGATCGCTTGATTGGGCCTTTGCAAGAACATCGGAAAAACTTAGGCATTCTGAAATCTCCGGGAGCCTGGACCGGTTGCATTGTTTCAGGGACTCCTGGGCGATTTTTTCCCATCGTTCCATGCGTGCAGCGAGTCTTTTTTTATCGGGCCTGGGCACGGAACGGGAGGCCTGGAATGGCAGCCAGCGGTACAGACCCAGCTCTGTCAGCTGCCGGATCAGGACATCCATCTTCTTGTCTTTTAAAAAGGCCTGGGCCATGGTGATCTGGATAGGTGGCTCGGCTGTGCCTGTAAGTTCTTCCAGGATGGTCAGGGTGATGGCTCCGGCTTGCATGTCCGTGACATGGGCCATGTATTCGTGGCCTTTTCCGTCGATGAGGCAGACTTCATCCCCTGGATCCAGTCGCAGAACATCCTTGAGATGTCTGGCATCCTGGCCGGTGAGGGTGGTGGTGGTTCCACAAAGCTGTTTTTGATCAATTTGATCAATAAAAAATCGTCTCATATGAACAGGATATTATAAAGATTATAATGGTCTTGTAAAGTCTAATCAAGATGGCGTCGTAAAAAGGGCCATCTGTCGACTTTTTACGAGTTGCTCAAGTTTATAGGCTCTGTATTCTTTTCTTTATGAACTTTATGGTAAAACCGTTTTTGTTTCATTCCCAGGCACTGGGAATGAAACGTTGTTTTCTTTTTTACCACCACCTGTTCGCGTAGCTCACTGAAGCACGAAAAAATTTATTGATCTATGTGCAATAACATCTTGACAAGAACAGGGCATTCTTATACTTTTTTATGACTTAAATTTTCATGTTATAAACATAAGGAATCTTCATGGCGTACGGTAACTCAGTCAAATTTTATTTCTGGTACTATTATTTTAGCACCGGTTTGCCTGGGCGTGCGCTGAAACCACCTACCGGTTAAGCGTAAAAACGCCGTGGTAAACTCATTCCACGGCTGCTCATAAAATAAAACAGGCCGTGGAGATAAAAGCTTCACGGCCTTTTTTTATGCTTGCGAACAAAGGAGCAAGACCATGAGTAATATCGGAAAATTGATCAGATTTGAACGTATTTTCAATCGAGGCACAGGAAAAACCATTATTGTCCCCATGGATCATGGTATTTCCGTGGGCCCCATCAATGGTGTTATCGACATGAAACAGACCATTCAGCATGTTGCCATGGGCGGAGCCAATGCCATTGTGGAGCATAAAGGCCTTGTTGGCGAAGGTTTGAGGGGCAAGGGACCGGATATCGGTTTGATCATCCATTTGTCTGCATCCACCAGCCTTTCGCCCTATCCCAATGCCAAAACCCTTGTCTGTACCGTGGAAGAGGCGATCAAGCTGGGCGCTGATGCTGTTTCAGTCCATGTGAATCTGGGGGATGAAGATGAAAAAGAGATGCTCAGGGACTTCGGGAATATCAGCAGGGACTGCAGAACCTGGGGTATGCCTCTTTTGGCCATGATCTATGCCCGGGGAGAAAAAATCAAGGATGGCTTTCATAAGGATGTGGTCAAGCATTCTGCCCGTGTGGGTTTTGAAATGGGGGCGGATATCGTCAAGGTCCCTTATACCGGAAGTCCCGAATCCTTTCAGGAAGTGACCGACGGATGTTCAGTGCCTGTGGTTATTGCCGGGGGCGAAAAAATGGATTCAGACAAGGACATTCTTGAAATGGTCAAGGGTTCTGTGGATGCAGGGGGTGCAGGCGTTTCCATTGGCAGAAATGTGTTCCAGCATAGAAATCCCCAACGGATGGTGGAAGCCATGTCCGCCATTATTCACAGAGGTCTCGGACTTGATGATGCCTTGAAAATATTGAAAAATGCTTGATTTATCACATAAATTCTATAAGATGCCCTGAATGAAATAGTCACGATTAGGGTTCTTAAATGGATCTACGTGTCCGTTTTTTTTTAATATTCAAAATGTTAAGGATATACATATGAGAAAAATATGGGTTAAGGTTGACCCTTGGGATAAGGACCTTGTCACAACCGCCCTGGAATCAGGCGCTGATGGTATCATGGTTCCCAAGGGCTATTCAGTCAAGGTCAAAGAACTGGGGAAAATTAAGACAATTTGCCCGGATGGGGATATTGTTCCCGGTAAAGATATCGAAGAAATCAAAATCACCCATGGGGACCAGGAAGAGGACATTCTGAAACTCTCCAAAAAGAAAATGGTGATTCTTGAATGCACGGACTGGACCATCATCCCCCTGGAGAATCTGATTGCCAAAGGGGCGGATGTGATCACCATGGTCAGGAACTATGACGAGGCATTGTTGGCCTTCGGCATCCTTGAAAAGGGTGTGAACCAGATTCTCTTCCACACAACAGACCCCATTGAATTGAAAAATGCCCTTGCCAAACTCCGTGAAGGTGAGGAAAAAACGCCCATGGCCGTTGCACAGATCGTGGATGTGCTTCCTGTGGGTATGGGCGACCGTGTCTGCGTGGATACCTGTACGTCCATGGAAAAAGGCCAGGGTATGCTGGTGGGAAACAGCAGCAGTACCTTGTTTCTTGTACACGCTGAAACCGTGTCCAATCCCTATGTGGCCCCCAGGCCCTTTCGAATCAATGCCGGAGCGGTTCATGCCTACACTCGTGTTCCCGGGGGAAAGACCCGTTATCTGTCAGAACTGTCATCGGGTGATCCGATTCTGATCCATGATTCCAAGGGGTCCGCATCCATTGGGATTGTGGGACGTTTGAAAATTGAAAAGCGCCCCATGATGTTGATCCGGGCCCTGGTGAATGACAAGGAAGTCACTACCATTGTTCAGAATGCAGAAACCATTCGTCTGACTTCTCCCGAAGGGGAACCCCTTTCGGTGGTCAGTCTGAAAAAAGGTGACAAGGTGCTTGTGGCGACCGAAGAATGCGGACGGCATTTCGGTCATAAAATTGAAGAAACCATAACCGAAAAGTAAGATATCACCATGACAACGGATTCCAATCAAAAAGCTGATATTGAATACAGAGCCAAGCTCCAGGAATTGAGGGATACCATTGATTCCATTGACAATGATATTGTATCCTTGATCAACAGAAGACTTAGGGTGAGCCAGGATGTGGGTGAACTTAAGAAGATGTATGATAATAAGGTGCTGGATAAATCAAGAGAAAACGAGATCATGCAGAGACTCTGCGATCTCAACCAGGGGCCTGTGAGCAACACCGTGCTTCAGTACATCTTTTCGGTGATCATGTCTGCGTCAAGGGAGCTTCAAAAACCCCTGCGCATCGCCTATCTGGGGCCAGAGGCCACCTATACCCATATCGCGGCCATGAGCCATTTCAAGTATTCCGGGAGTTTTGTTCCCCAGAAAAACATCACGGAAATTTTCGCAGAAGTGGAACGCGGAGCCTGCCAGTACGGCGTCGTTCCCGTGGAAAATTCCATTGAAGGGGCTGTGAATCATACCTTGGATCTGCTTTTTGAGTCGGATGTGAAGATCTGTGCAGAACGGTATCAGACCATTTCCCATGATCTGATGTCAGAAACCGGCGATATCCGGGATATCAAAGTGATTTACTCCCATCCCCAGCCCTTTGCCCAATGCCGGAACTGGCTCCAGAGAAATCTGCCCGATGTTGTTTTGGAAGAGTGCAGCAGCACGGCCCACGCCGCTCAAAAAGCCGTGGGACGAAAGGATGCTGCAGCCATTGCCAGCAGCAAAGCTGCCCAGGTCAATAATTTGAAGATCGTTGAGTCACGGATTGAAGATTCCTCCAAAAATGAAACCCGCTTCCTGGTGATAGGCAAAGATGCCATGCCTAAGACAGGAAAAGACAAGACCTCCATCATGTTTGTGACCTCCCATGTTCCCGGCGCATTATTCAAGGCCCTTGAACCTGTGGCCAAGGCCGGTCTCAATATGGTCAAACTGGAGTCACGTCCCACCAAAAGCGAGAACTGGAGTTATTTCTTTATCATGGATATTGAAGGCCACCTTGAAGAGCCGAGAATCAAGGAAATCCTCACGGTGATGAAACACTTTTGTCTGTTCATGAAAATTCTCGGATCCTATCCCATCCAGGAACAGGAGTTGAAATAAGACATGAAACAATCGGATATCAATACTAAAACCTGTCTATACGGTGTTCTGGGTGATCCGGTCTCCCACAGCCTCAGTCCCTTGATGCACAACACGGCCTTTGATCACATCGGATACAACGGGGTCTACCTGGCTTTTGGTGTTAAAGATCTGGGATCTGCCGTGGCAGGTATACGTGCCCTGGGGATCAAGGGTGCCAGCGTAACCATTCCCCACAAGATCAAGGTCATGGATTACCTTGACGAGATTGATGAACAGGCTTTGAAAATCGGTGCGGTGAACACCATTGTCAACCGGAATGGCCATTTGTTCGGCTATAATTCGGATTGTCTGGGAGCCATTCATGCCCTTAAGGAAAAAACCCCCATCAGAGATAAACATGTGGTGATCGCAGGGGCAGGGGGCGCAGCACGGGCCATTGCCTTCGGTATACTTGCAGAAGGTGGGAAACTCACCATACTTAGTCAGATTAAAGAAGAAGGTGAAGCCCTTGCTATGGACCTTGGTGTGGATTATTACCCCCTTTCGGAATATTTGGATCATGGATGTGATATTTTTATCAATGCAACCCCTGTGGGCATGACGCCCCATGTTGATGACATGCCTGTGGGTCCGGAATATTTAAAGGCATCCATGACGGTCATGGATATCGTATACAATCCCTTGAAGACCCGATTGCTTGATGAAGCTGAAAAGGCCGGTTGCAAATGGGTTGACGGTGTATCCATGTTTGTGTATCAGGGTGTGTCCCAGTTTGAATCCTGGACAGGTAAAAAAGCCCCGGTGGACCTGATGAGACAGGTTGTTTTATCTGCCCTGGCATAGAAAGGGGTTCCGTGTCCACGTTTGTCCACCCTGTCCATGTTCGTTCACCATTAAACTAAAAATGGATGTTTATCATGTATAGCGTAAAAACAGCCGAGATCAGGGATTGTGATGTCATGGTCCCCGGTTCAAAAAGTTACACCCACCGGACCCTCATTGCCTCGGCTTTATCAGACGGCCCATGCACCTTGTCCAACTGTCTGAGAAGCGAGGATACCCTGCTCACGGCGGAAGCCCTGAGAACCATGGGTGTTGATATTCAAGATGATGGCGAATTCTTCCATGTCGCAGGATCTGGGGGCCGACTCAAACCGGCTGATAAAGAGATTTATCTGGCCAATTCAGGAACCTCCATGAGGCTCTTGACCGGTGTGGCTGCTCTGGGGCAGGGGACATACACCCTGACTGGAACTCCGCGTATGCAGGAACGCCCCATTAAAGATCTGATGGACAGCTTGGCCCAGATCGGTGTGGTTGCCCGTTCGGTCAAGGGAACAGGCTGCCCTCCCATTGAAATCCAGGGCGGAACCCTTGACGGGGGTTCCATGGACATGGACTGCAGTATCAGCAGCCAGTTCCTTTCATCGGTTCTATTGATGGCACCCTTGACCCGGAAGGGAATCAGTGTCAGGATCATCAAGGATCTGGTTTCAAAACCCTATGTGGATATGACCATAGACATCATGAATCGCCTGGGTGTCCGTGTGGAGCGTGACGGGTACACCTCCTTTCATGTCCCTGGGTTACAGACCTATGTGCATGGGGATTACGCCGTGGAACCCGATTGCTCCCAGGCCAGTTATTTCTGGGGAGCTGCAGCCATCACGGGTAAAACCATCAAAGTCAAGCACATCCATTCATCGTCCAGGCAAGGTGATGTGAAATTTGCCCAGGTCCTTGAAAAAATGGGGTGCAAGGTATTTCATGAAAAAGACGGCATTGCCGTTCAAGGTGGCAAACTCAAGGCCGTGCATGTGGATATGGAAAGCATGCCCGATATCGTACCTACCCTGGCTGTTGTGGCCTCTTTTGCGGAAGGGACCACCGAAATCACCAATGTGGCCCATCTCAAAGAAAAGGAATGTGACCGGCTGAATTGTGTGGCCACGGAACTGATCAAGATGGGGATTGATGCACGGGCCACGGATTCGGGATTGATTATCCGGGGTGGCAGTCATGTGGGAGCCGAAATTGAAACCTATGATGATCATCGGATGGCCATGTGTTTTGCCATTTCAGGTCTTCGTGTTCCTGGTGTCGTTATCAGGAACGAAATGTGTGTGAAAAAATCCTTTCCCAATTTCTGGGAGGTTTTTGAAGGACTTTATCCATGACAAATATCTATCTGACCGGGTATCGCTGTACCGGCAAAACTTCCATTGGGAAGATGCTTGCTGGAAAAATGGCCTTTGATTTCGTGGACGCCGATGAATGGCTGGTCAATGATGCAGGAATGTCTGTGGCCCGTATTGTGGAACAGTTCGGCTGGGATGATTTCAGGAACAGGGAAAGTGCCATCCTCAAGAAAATCAGTGCCGGAAAAAATCAGGTCGTGGCCACGGGTGGTGGGGTGATTCTAAGGGACAACAATCGTTCAATCATGAAAGAGACGGGGACAGTTGTCTGGTTGAAAGCTTCTGTTTCGACAATCGCCGCCAGAATGGACGGCGATGAAAAGACCCAGGGGCAACGTCCGGGATTGACAGACAAAGGGGCGATCCTTGAAATTGAAGAAACACTGATCAAACGAATTCCCATGTATAAACAAGCCATGGATTTTTCTGTGGACACAGACGGAAAAGACCTTGACGATATTTGTCATGTCATTTTGAATGAAATGGGTATTTTATAACCATAAAATAACGGGGTAAGAGTATGCCGGGAAATGTATTTGGAAAGATGTTTAGTATCACCACCTGGGGAGAATCCCATGGAAAGGGAATCGGTGTTGTTATTGACGGATGCCCTCCCAATATTCCCATGAATGAAGAGATCATCCAGGCGGTGCTTGACCGGAGAAAACCGGGAAAAGCCGTGACCAGTACCAGCCGCAAGGAGCCGGATCAGGCTGAAATTTTTTCAGGTGTATTTGAAGGAAAAACCACAGGGACCCCCATTATGATCATGGTACGAAATAAAGATGCCCATTCCCAGGATTATTCCGGAAACGCGACGCTTTTTCGCCCCGGGCACGGGGATATCACCTACCAGGCAAAATACGGTATCCGTGATTGGCGGGGAGGGGGCCGTTCCTCAGGTCGTGAGACAGTGGGCCGGGTGGCGGCCGGAGCCGTGGCCTTTGAATTTTTAAAACAGCATAACATTAAAATAAAGGCCTATACCATTGAGCTTGGAGGCGTCAAAGCAGAGAAACGTGATTTTGATGAAATCGACAACAATCTGTTTTTCTGCCCGGATGCAGACGCGGCCAAGGCCATGGCGAAACGTGCAGGGGAAATCAAGGAAAGCGGGGATTCCATTGGCGGCATCGTTGAAATTATCGCAACGGGCGTTCCCCGTGGGCTTGGCGACCCGGTTTTTGACAAGCTTGATGCAGACCTGGCCAAGGGATTGATGAGCATCGGTGCTGTAAAGGGTGTGGAAATCGGATCAGGATTCGAGGCCCCACGGAAAACAGGACTCACCAACAATGACCCCATCCGGCCCGAGGGCTTTTTATCCAACAATGCCGGTGGTATTCTTGCCGGTATTTCCAACGGGGACACCATCGTGGTTCGTGTTGCGGTCAAACCCATTCCCTCGTTGAATATTCCTCAGGACACCGTTGATCTTGACAATCGTCCCGTTATCGTCAAAACCGACGGACGGCACGATGTGTCGCCCATTCCCAGGATCAATGTGGTGTGTGAGGCCATGACAGGGATTGTTCTTGCCGATCATTTTTTAAGACAAAAGGCGATTTCATGAGTCCAGTGACCATAGGTATTATCGGCGGAACAGGCGGCATGGGCCGTCTTTTTGAAAAAATTTTTGTAAGGGCAGGGCACAGGGTTCTTGTTGCCGGACGTAAAACAGATCTGTCTTATGTAGACCTTGCCCTGCAGAGTGATGTGGTCATTCTTAGCACGCCGATTGAATCCGCCCTTGCCATCTGCGATGAAATCGGTCCCCATATGGGCGAGCATCAGGCCCTGATGGATTTTTGCTCGCTCAAGGAAGACATTGTTCAAAAAATGCTTAGTTGCACAGGTGCAGAAGTGGTTGGAACCCATCCCATGTTCGGTCCCTTTACCGAATCCTTGAACGGACAGAATATCATCCTTTGTCCCGGCCGTGGAGAAAAATGGTTTCAATGGATTGAGAAGGAATTTAAAAAAGAAGGCTCAGTGGTGTCCACCATGGAACCCAAGGACCATGACCGAACCATGGCTGTGGCCCAGGGCCTGACCCACTTTTTGACCATCTGCATGGGCCGGACACTTCAAAAATTGGATATGTCACCGTCACAAGCTGGCCCCTATTCAACCCCGATTTTTAAACTCAAAAACGATCTGATCGGAAGACTCTTTGCCCAGGATCTTCACCTCTACGCCATGTTGGTGGGAGGCAATCATTACGTGAAAGATGTCCTTGATCTGTTTCTTGCCTCGGTCAATGAAGGACGGGAAGCCCTTCTTTCAGGGGACACAGAACATGCCGTTGATTTTCTCCAAAGCATCCGTGATTTTTTAGGAGATTTTTGCGATGTGGGTCTTTCGGAAAGTAATAAAATCATGCGGTCGGTGGTGTGTTCGGAAAAACAGGTGGTCTAAAAGATGCTTTTTCAGCGATCATGATCATGAAACCTCGAAAAATTACCGTGATCCTTGATGCTTGATGCTTGCATTTTTTTTCTCACCACCCGATCCCGGTGGTCGCTACAAGAACACGAAGATCAAAGCGCTGCAAACCCACAACCAAAAAGCCTCGTCTCTCACAGAGACACAACGATCACGGAGGGTAGGGGCACGATGCGTCGTGCCCGTGCTTGCATCTCGACAACGGACATTTGACTCATCCCAAAATTCATGTTTGGGGCCCCCGGCAGGGATAATCTTTTGCTCTTCTTCGCGCTCTTCGTGTCTTGGTTAAACCGGTTTTTTATTTCGTTTCCAGGCAAAGCCTGGAAACTTAACTTTTTAATTTAACCTTAACTTTAATCTTACAAGGTCATGAAGGACATGAAGTTTGAGGTGGAGATGTTTTCTTTTTTATCCACCACCCGTTCGCGCAGCTCACTGAAGGACACGAATAGACATTCAAAGCCCCAGAAACTCCGCAAAAATCTCACCCCATTGTAGGATGGGCAAAGCAACGCGTGCCCATCAATCAGATCCCCCCCCCCATAAATTCAACCAGTATATTAACGCCGCATATAGGACTTCATACGACGCCATCAATGTTCATAATAAACTCAAATATTATATACATATGCGATTCATTGAACACCAAATATTCTATTGATATAAATAATAATATCCGAACATTATCAAATAAATCTTGACTTTGTTTCCCAAATTTCATACATGATTATCAGTCGATCACTGTTTGTAATATCGGGCATTGTTCACCGATTCTTTCGATTACCAACTCTTAATATATTATTTGCTTTTCTGTTCAGGCCACATGGCTATACCCATCAGTGCATGATCATTGTATCGGACTGATGCTTACGATACCCTTATGGTTGGTTTTTTATTAAATTGATTTTCATCGAGATGGAGTTTCAACTCAAGCTCTGATTAAGAACGCTTTTATTGTGGGGAAAACGTTCTTACATGACTCTCAAGTTTGCAGCAAAAAACTTAATGAAGCATGATCTGTGAACATTTAATAGCCTTAGTACATGGTTTTTTCAGGATTATGAAACGATCCATGGGGGGATAATCATCTTAAACATACGGAGGGCGTTAACATGAGCGAAAAAAGTATTTATCAAGAAAAACCGTGGCTAAAATTTTACCTTGATACTGTGCCGCATCAGGTCGATTACAAAAAGATTTTTCTAACGGACTATCTTGCCGAAACGGTTAAAACGTTTCCCGATAAAATGGCATTGAATTTTCAGGGATATTCCGTGACCTATCGTGAGTTGAATACCATGATCAATAAAATGGCCACCTGTTACACCCAGCTGGGAGTTCAAAAAGGAGACCGCGTGGCCATTCTTCTCCCCAATCTTATTCCTTGCGTTGTGGCATATTATGCTGCTCTTAAAATTGGAGCGATTGTTGTGATGAACAATCCTCTGTATACGGACAGGGAACTTGAACATCAGTTCAATGATTCTGGCTCCAAACTGCTTGTTACACTTGATCTTTTGTGTAATCGTATGATTGATCTCCGTGCCACAACCGCCATAAAGAATATTATATATACCTCCATCGGTGATTATCTGCCTTTCCCCAAAAGCCTTCTTTTCCCTCTTGTGGCCAAAAAGAAAAAATTAGCTGCGGACGTGAAACCTGCAGATAACGTTTATAAATGGAAGGACATACTCAAACAATACCAGGATGTTGACCCCCAGATCATCCTCGGATGGGATGATGTGGCCATGTTACAGTATACAGGGGGTACCACCGGTGTTTCCAAAGGTGTCATGCTCACCCATTCCAATTTGAGTTGCCAGACCCAGCAGGCCATGAGCTGGTTTCCCATGTTTAAAAAGGGGGAGGAATCCACCATGAGCGCCCTTCCTTTTTTCCATATTTTTGGCTTGAGTACAGCCATGAATTTTTCCATTGCCATGGGGTGGGGTAATATCCTGGTGGCCAAACCCCAGCCTGAACAGCTGCTTGAAACCATACGGAAATTTAAACCGTCATTTGCACCTTTGGTCCCGACCATGTTTATCGGCATGCTGGCCCATAAGGATATTGATAAAACGGATCTGTCCTGCATCAAGGGCTGTTTTTCAGGCAGTGCACCCTTACCCATTGAGGTGATCAAGGAGTTTGAAGAGAAATCCGGATCTGTGATTGCCGAAGGTTTCGGTATGACGGAAACAAGCCCGGTCACCCATATGAATCCCTTTGATCCATCACGACGGAAAGTAGGCAGTGTCGGGATCCCCGCACCGGATACCGAGGCCCGGATTGTTGATCTTGGTGGCACCATGACCGATGTCCCGGTAGGTGAAACCGGCGAGCTTCTGATCAAGGGACCCCAGGTTATGAAGGGATACTATAACAATCCCAAAGCCACAGCAGAAACCTTTGTGGATGGCTGGCTACGCACCGGTGATATTGCACGTATGGATGAAGATGGTTATTTTTACATTGTTGATCGGATCAAGGATATGATCATTTCCGGGGGATACAACGTTTATCCCAGGGATATTGACGAAGTTCTTTATGAACACCCCAAGATAGTTGAAGCCTGCTCTATTGGCGTTCCACACAAACATCGCGGTGAAGCCATCAAGGCATTTGTTGTCTTAAAAGAAAATGAAACAGCCACCCAGGAGGAAATTATAACCTTCTGCGAAAAGCATCTTGCAAAATACAAATTGCCCACGGAAATTGAATTCCGTAAAGAGCTCCCCAAAACCAATGTGGGTAAGATTCTTCGGAAAGATTTACGACAAGAAGAGATGCTGAAGCATAGTAAGTAAAGCTGAGCACGAAAAGAAACAGCAGGGCATCCGGGAAGGTGTCCTGTTGTTTTTGAACATGGCCGTGATAGGTTCTAAGACGCTGGAGGAATGTATTAAAATTATTCCCCTTTGAATTTATGATTTCCCTCTTTTTATATCTCTATAAAACCAAATACATGACATACGATTGAACTTTTTTATAAATCAGGTCGTTTGACACAGATCGATAATATGGCTATATTATCATGAATTAGTGAATGTCAGTCTGTACGATTAACGCGAATTTTCATATATCGTGTCCATCCAGAATTAGTAAATCGCGGTTCAGAATTAGGCCGCAAGGTTTTCTGAACTACGCGTATGCCTTCGGTTTGAAAACCTGAGAACGCCGGTATGGACTGTGAAGTGCCATTTATGGATGGTCACTACCTAACGAATAAGGATAGATCGTGTGAGCGAAGCGAACCACGATCTTATCCGGTTAACAAATCATTGCCCCTGATCTAAACAACAGAGAGAATTTCTAACAATGTCTGATTCCGATCAAACAACAGCCCTTAACACATCCGTTGACTTAGGACATCTTCCGGACGGAATTATTGACAATCTTCTGGAAGGCTGTCAGCTGATCGGACATGATGAGCGCTTCCTGTATTTGAATAAGACAGCCGCACGTCATGGGCGCAAATCCATGGAAGATCTCATGGGTCGGACCCTTAAGGAATCATTCCCCCATGTTGAAGATACCCCCATGTATGAAGTCTTTCAACATTGTTTAAAAAATCATGAGTCCCAGGTCATGGAAAATGAATTCACTTATCCCGATGGATCATCGGCATGGTTTGAATTGCGTTTTGAACCGGTTCCCCAAGGTGTTTTTATTCTTTCCGTGGACATCAGCCATCGTAAGAAGATGGAGAAGGCAAATAAGACCATGGTCGATTTGCTGAATCTGATGTGCATGAAAGATGATCCGGCCCTGTTTCTGCACTCGGTTGTAACCTTATTGAAAGACTGGTCCGGTTGTGAAGCTGTGGGTATTCGAATCAAGTCGGGTGATGATTTTCCCTACGCTGAATCTCTGGGATTTACAGATCAATTCCTCCGTGTGGAACGTTGTCTTTGCTCTTTTGATGACCAAGGCAACCTGTGCTGTGATGCCCAGGGTATGCCACTTCTGGAATGCATGTGCGGCAATATCATCCAAGGCCGTTTCGATTCCTCAAAACCCTATTTTACTGAGGATGGAAGTTTCTGGAGTAACTGCACCAGTGATTTCATTAAAGACACAAAAGATACGGTCTTTAAAACAAGGATACGAAATTACTGCAATAAAACGGGTTATGAATCCATAGCCCTGATCCCAATGCGATCAGGAGAGAAAACCTTTGGGCTGCTTCAGTTCAACGACAGGAAAAAGGGCCGTTTTACCAAATCTTCCATGGCATTTTACCGGTGGATCGCAGACAATATTTCCATATATCTTGCGAAAAAAGAAGCAGAAGAGGATGTCTTTCGTTTGAACGCCCGCCTTGAAAGGCTCACACAGGTTGTTCAGGATCTTTCTACGGTCCGAAGTATAGGGCCAATCATGGATATCGTACGCAGTGCTGCACAAGAACTATTACAATCAGACAGAGCGACATTTGTTCTGAAAGAAGGGGCACGATATCATTATAAACAGCCCGATGACATGGAACAGCCGATCAGGGAAAAATGTTTACCCATGCAGCAATGTATTAGCGATTGGGCCATTAGACGTAAGGAACGGCTTATCATAGAAGACGTCACCCTTGAAAAAAACATTCCGGATGGCTTGAATCGTCCAGTCAATGTTACGAGTCTTATCATTATTCCCATTCGAATCAAAGATCCGGTGGGGGCCATCGGTGTGTATTGGATTAAACTTCACAAACCCACACGGGAAGACCTGCAGATTCTTCAAGCCCTTGTTGATTCAACCTCTGTCGCCATGGAAAGAGTCCGGGTCTATAAGGATCTTGAACGCTCACAGACGCAGTACCGCGATCTTGTGGAAAATCTCAATGATGTGGTTTATTTTTTGGATAGTGACAATCGATTCCAGTATGTTAGCCCGGCTGTTAAGCGGTTCGGATTCAGCCCTGAAGATTTTATCGGAAATGATTTCAGCGTGTTTGTTCATCCGGAAGATGTCCTTAACCTGAAAAAAAGAATTGCAGGTACTCTGTCTGGATATGAAGGGACTTACGAGTTTCGTGCCTTTGATAAAAAAGGAGCGCTTCTTTATATTCGTGTTTCAAGTCGTGCCGTTTTCCAGGGTGATCTTGCTGTGGGAATCACGGGTGTTCTAATCGATATGACTGAAAAACACCGGGCCGAAGAGCAACTTAAAGTTGCTCAGAGAATGGAGGCCATTGGAACATTGGCAGGTGGCATTGCCCATGATTTTAACAATATTCTTTCCTTGATCATGGGTTTTACCGAGCTTTCCCTGGAGGATGTGGATGAAGGTTCAGCGATTGAAACCTACCTTCAAGAAATTTTTTCGGCAGGCTCACGTGCAAAGGAACTGGTTAAACAAATTCTCGCATTTGCCAGTCAATCTGATGAGGAAATCAAGCCCATCATGGTCAGCACCATTGCGGATGAGGTTTTAAAGTTCATCCGTTCATCGACTCCCAGCACAATCAGCATTAAACATGATATCAGCAGCAATTCGTTAATTATGGGTAATGCCGCACAAATCCATCAGATATTTATGAACCTGTGCACCAATGCCATCCAAGCCATGGAGGAAGAGGGGGGTGTTCTGGATATTGGGCTTGGGAATATATTTATTGATGACAACATCAATGGTGACTTGCATTTGAAACAAGGCCCCTATCTGCTTCTGACCGTCTCAGATACAGGCCCCGGAATCAAACCTGACATTCTGTCCAGTGTTTTTCAACCCTATTTTACAACCAAAGAGGTGGGAAAAGGGTCGGGTATGGGCTTGTCCATCGTTCATGGTATCATTGAAAGTTATGGCGGTAAAATTAAAGCAGAGAGTACCCCCGGACATGGCGCTGTATTTTCCATTTATTTGCCTGTCACAGATGACGGTGTGATTCATCCTATCGATGAATCGGAATATTTACCTCTGGGAAGCGAACGGATTTTGTTCGTGGATGATGAAGAAATCATTGCACGGATGGGCAGTCAGATCCTTGAGCGGCTTGGATATAACGTTGTGACACAGTCCGATAGTCTGGAGGCTTTGTCACTTTTTCGAAAACAACCCGATGATTTTGATTTGGTGATTACCGATATGACCATGCCTCATATGACCGGTGATAAACTGGCCGTTGAATTAATGAAAATCAGAGACGATATCCCAGTGATACTTTCCACTGGCTACAGTCATAAAATTTCTGAAGAAAAAGCCCGAAACATAGGTGTCAAAGCGTTTGTAAATAAACCGATCCTCAAGGCAGATATCGCGAATGTGATAAGGAAGGTGCTGGATGGAACCAAGGAGTCAAAAAATGCATAGTATTTTAGTTATTGACGATGAAGAATCGAGTTGCCGCTTGTTTCGTGCAATTCTTGAAAAAGCCGGGTATACAATATATACAGCAGCCAATGGTTTGGAGGGCATGAAGATTTTAAAGGAACACGATCCTGACCTTGTGATCACAGATATCATCATGCCTGTGATGGAAGGGGTTGAAACAATCATGAAGATCAGAAAAGAGCAACCGGGTAAAAAAATCATTGCCATGACAGGTCATGGTCGTCTTGGGCAAGTGGGTCTTGACATTGCCGATAAGCTGGGTGTGGATATGTCATTTTCTAAACCCTTTTCCAAAGAAAAAATCCTTCAGATGATCGAACACGTTTTGGGAGAAAAATAGCCATAAAAAACCTTCCTGAGTTTTTTAAAAAAGCATCAGGAAGGTCAGGCGTATCGGCTTTATTTTCTTATGTTTTAATAATTTTGAATCGGTTGAAAAAATTATTCCCCTTGTCATCCACAAGAATAAAGGCTGGGAAATCTTTGACAGTAATCATGAAAATGGCTTCCATTCCCAGTTCAGGATAAGCGATGACATCCACCTTGGTGATACAGTCTTTTCCAAGCCTTGCACCTGGGCCGCCAATGGAGCCCAGGTAAAATCCCCCATAGGTTTTACATGATTCCGTCACCGCATCCGAGCGGTTCCCCTTGGCCAGCATCACAAGAGAAGCCCCTTGCTTCTGAAAGAGGGGGACATAAGGGTCCATGCGTGCGGCCGTAGTGGGACCAAAGGATCCGGACGGATATCCCTGGGGTGTTTTAGCAGGTCCAGCGTAATAGACAATATGGTTTTTTATAAAGTCAGGTAAGTCTTCACCCTTGTCCATGGCTTCTTTGAGTTTGGCATGGGCCATATCGCGTGCCACAATGATATTTCCGCTTAAAAGCAGAGGAGTTTCAACGGGATATCGTGATAATTCGGCCTGGATATCAGCCATGGGACGATTCAAGTTGATGGCAACCGCCTCTGATTGCGATATCTCCATATCCGGAAGGTATTTTGCCGGGTCGGTCTCGAGTTGTTCTAAGAAAATTCCATGACGGGTGATCTTTCCTTTGATGTTTCTGTCCGCAGAACAGCTTACCCCCACGCCCACCGGGCAGGAAGCCCCATGACGTGGCAGACGGATGACACGTGCATCCAGGCAAAAATATTTACCTCCGAACTGGGCACCAATTCCAAGATTCCGCGAGATGTCCATGGCCTTTTTTTCAAGCTCAAGGTCACGGAAAGCATGGGCTTTCTCACCTCCCTGGGTGGGTAGGGTATCCAGGTATCCGGCCGTGGCTAATTTTACGGTTTTGAGATTCATCTCAGCCGATGTGCCACCGATGACAAAGACCAGATGGTAGGGTGGACAGGCTGCCGTACCCAGTGCGATCATTTTTTCTTTCATAAATCGGGCCAGGCTGTCCGGGTTGAGCAGGGCTTTGGTTTCCTGGAACAAAAAGGTCTTGTTGGCTGATCCGCCCCCTTTCGCCATAAATAAAAAATGGTATTCCTCCCCTTGGGCAATCTGGATATCGATCTGGGCCGGAAGGTTATTGCCCGTATTTTTTTCATTAAACATGGTAAAGGGGCTATTCTGGGAGTATCGAAGATTGTATTTTCTATAGGCCTTGAACACACCTTCTGAAATGGCTGCTTCATCTGAAAAACCTGTCCATACATTCTGGCCCTTTTTGCCCATGACAATGGCCGTGCCCGTGTCCTGACACATGGGGAATACGCCTTCGGCTGAAATCACGGCATTTTTGATCATTTCCATAGCCACAAAGCGGTCATTGAAAGAGGCTTCCTTGTCTTTGAAAATATCGGCCAGCAGTTGCAGGTGAGAGGCCCTTAGAAGGTGTGACACATCCCTGAACGCTTCCTGGGCTAAGAGGGCAAGACCGGTCTCGTTCACGGTAATGATATCTTGACCCATACACTGGTTGGGAGTCACATGGTCCTGGGTCAGACACCGGTACACTGTCCGATCGTGTCCCAGGGGGAATATTTCCTGATAACGAAATTCATTCATAAATCAGTCCTCCACGGGTTGAGGTTCAGGTTTTAAAAATGCGGGGTTTACAAGCCATTGAGGCCACGTTCGATTCGTTTTTTTTGTAAATGGGCTCGATCAGTCCAGCTTAAGTTACTTCGAAGATACAACAAAGCGAGGCCATTGAATTGTTTGGCCAAGTTGAAGTTCTTCTTGCCCAACCAGGCTTCGGAAAGGTAGAAGTATCCCGGACCGTCCGAGGGATTGATTCCCACGGCGCGCTCAAGAAGACGGATGGCACCGTCAAAATCATTTTGTTTGAGAAGCAGATAGCCTTTCTGGGTCAGGTTGTGGGAGGCCATCATTCTTGAATCAAAGGCCTGACCTTCGGAATTGGGTTTTTCAATGATTTCAGGTGTGGGAAGGCCCAGATCTTTTTCCGTCTCTTTTTCAGGCACAGGATGAATACCGGCACAGGCCGCAAGAAAGAAAATTAGAATGATTGAGAAAAAAAAACGGTCAAAACCCATGTATATTTTATTTGAATAAATTTTTGAAACCATTGAAAAACCTTTTGATCGAACTGGGTGATGCATGGATATGGCATTTGATTTCGGGTTTGTTTTCTTCAAGGAAGTATTCATCGTATGTTTCCGGACATTTAAGAAAAACAGCAAGCTCACCGCTTTGTTTGCACACCTTACGTTGTACCACACCCGGAGGACGTGTAAATGTATTTTGTGAAATATAACCGGGCATGGATTTGACAAGTTCGGCAAAAATGGGGATTGCAGCACCGGAACCTGTTGAATAGACTGGGTCCCCATTGTCAAAACCCACCCAGACAAGAGCCAGAAAATCCGGTGTGTAACCGATAAACCAGGCATCCTTATATTCGTTGGTCGTGCCTGTTTTTCCAGCCAAAGGGAAATCGATCCCCAGTTTTACCAGTGATTTGGCTGTTCCGTCTGTCACAACGGACTCCAGCATGGATGAGATCAGAAAGGCCTTGGCCGGTGAAATGACTTCATGAATGTCCATATGACGTCGAACCAGTGAGTTTCCGTTTTCATCGATTACATCTTTTACCGAAAGGGGGAATGGCTGAATTCCGTCGGCGGCAAAGGCGCAATAGGCACGCGCAAGTTCCAGGGGACTCACCTCGAAAGCACCCAGGGCAATGGATGGATAGGGTAAAAATTGTGTGGAGAAATTGTAGGTGTTTATTTGGTCGATCACCGTGCCAAGCCCTCCTCTGACAACCATATCCACGGCGGCCCTGTTGCACGATAGCCTTAGCATGTCCCTGACTGAAATTTGTTTTTCAGGAATGTCACCGAAATTTTTTGGGGCCCAGAGCTTATCGTTGACCAGATAACTGATCTCTTCATTGTTTAATAGATCCGATGGCTTGAATACATCCAGAAATGAAGCCACGATGATGGGTTTGATACAACTACCGGGCTGACGGCGGGACTGGGTAATTCTATTGAACTGACTGAGATTGTAATCCCTGCCACCCACCATGGCCAGAATATTTCCTGTTCGTGGCTGCAAAACCACCACAGCTCCCTGGAGACGCTGAATAGGTTCTTCCCGTTTAATGGCGGGAATGGCCTGCTCTAGTCGGTTAAGTCCGTTTTCAAGGGCTTTTTCAGCAGCATTCTGGACCTCGGTGTCCAGGGAGGTGAAGATTGAAAAGCCCAGGCTGGAAAGACTGGTTTCCGGGTACAGTTCGTTGAGTTGCTGGGATACGTAATCCAAAAAAAAAGGGGCCTGACGGTTGTATTTTTCAAAACCCACGGTTTTTATGGGTTCTGTTATGGCCATTTCCATTTCCTGGTCTGAAATCAGCTGCTTATTCTTCATTGCATGGAGGACCTGGTTCCGACGATCCGTGCATTTTTTTAAATTTGAATAGGGGGAAAAAATATTGGGGCCTTTGATGATTCCGGCGATCACGGCTGATTCGGATAAGGTAAGATTCTCTACTTTTTTACCAAAATAAAAATCAGCCGCTTCCCCCACGCCATTGATGGATACCGAACCTTTTTGTCCAAAATAGATTTCATTTAAATAGATTTCAATGATTTCATCTTTGCTGTATTTAAGCTCAATGGCCACAGAAATAAAAAGCTCGTTGAGTTTACGACGAAGGGTCCGCTCTGAAGTGAGAAAATAATTTTTTGATAGTTGTTGTGTTAATGTGGAACCGCCCTGGCGTATGTATCCGTAACGGATATTTGTAAACAGGGCACGAATAATTCCGATGGGATCAACCCCGAAATGAGTGTAAAAACGGCTGTCTTCCGCTGAAGTAACCGCATCGGATAGATGCTTGGGAATGTTATTAATGGAAACGACTCGTCTTAATTCACGTTCTTTGCCAAAGAACTGCATGATAATTTCCGGTCCCAGTTCAGCCAGGGACAATGAACCATCCGTATCGATAAGCCGGATATTATTGATCTGATCATGGTCAATATCAAGGGCAGCTAAAAAACCTTCACGGATGTTATCAGGCAGGTTCAGATCTTTAAAATATATTTCTATGCCCGTATCGATGAGTTGGTATTCTCCCTTTTTTTCCGGCTGGGCCATTTTTTTTCTGTAACCCAGTTTCTTTAATTTTTCTTCTATAAAGGTCAGATCCACATGTTTACCAGGAAAGAGCAGGGTGGTATCAGAATAGACCGTTGAGGGGATTTTCCATTTCCGTCCGGAAAAACGTTTTTCAATATTCCCGGATAAGTACCAGCAATAGGTAAGAGAAAATAAAAGGAACAGAACCAAGGCAAGACCGATTCCGAATATCCATTTTTTTATTTGGGAAAACATTGTTTTATAAATGATTCACTATCATCCTTATGAGCCGGTTCATTAAATAACGGCTATCACCATATTACATTTAGCACTGGAAAGAAAGCAGGAAAAAAGGAGGACGACAAGGCAACGAAATGCGGAAAATCAAAAGGTCAAGCCGTTCGGAGGAGAACTATGGCAGTAGACCCTCGCTGAACGGCTTGAAGGGGATCGCGTGACTGCCATCAACGATCACTCCATAGATGTATTTTAGGTCTTTTCTCCTTGGGGGTCAAGAGCCAATTTTTTAAAAAAACCATCTTGACAAGAAAAAACAAACAACGTATAAGACTCAGGTCTTTAACGACGGGAATCACAGGGCCATTTATGAATCCATGGTTCTTTTGATACATACTGTGCCGAAGTGGTGGAATTGGTAGACACGCTAGACTTAGGATCTAGTGCCGTGAGGTGTGAAGGTTCAAGTCCTTTCTTCGGTACCATCAAAAAAAAACCCCTGCAATTGTAGGGGTTTTTTTGTTTACTTGAGCTGTGAAAATATGATATTTTTGAGAATCATACATTTTTAATGAACTCGTAAAACGTCGACCCAAGGAGGTTTATATGGCCTTAACAACCCAGGAAAAATACGAGAACCTTCAGACTGCCATTGAAATAGCAAAGATATATGCCGGTGGAAGTCCCACGGCAACGTCCACACCTGATGATGTCATCTATCATACATACAAAACCCTCAATACCATCATTGAAGAAATCAAAGCGGAAGAAGGCGAAACGTGAATCCCGGGTTTTGTGCCGCACTTTATTAAGATGATAGGCAAAATGGTTTAAAAGTATCAAAAGAATGTTTCTTTAATGCTTTGGATAAAACAGGGCAAGAGACTTGCCTTTATTCTTCACATGATTGCTTATATTCGTCCTCCCTTCTTTTTGACCGAACCGTGTTTAAATTCAAACCGCCTGATGAATCAATAACCCAGACTTGACATCCCTGCCATAATTTATTAATAACATGTCCTTATCTTTAATGAATTAAGAATAATTTAAGGCATTGTGTTCTTTTACATAGTCCAAGGCCTGTCTTATACAAGAAATAATGAGCGTTGACGTCCTTTGAAAATCGTCTGACCTGCCCTGTAAATGAGGATTTCGGTAACCTGAGAACGTAACTTGGACCGTGAAAGATACTCGTATGGCTAGACACAAAATCGATACAGACTCACGATAATCAACTGGCCTTAGATCATAATCGTTTTCTGAATTAAATACGACGAAAACAAAGGGAGATGAAGATGAATACGCAAAAGCAACATAATAACAAACCTTGGTTGAATTATTATGGAATCAATGTCCCTGAAAAAATGAGGTATGAAGGCCTGACCATTCCCGGCTTTCTCATGCAGAGCGTCAAAGCATATCCTGATCTCACCGCTCTGAACTTCAAAGGATACAAAATTAGCTATGTTCAGCTATTGAATATGGTCAATACCCTTTCTTGCTGTCTGAAAAAATTTGGTGTGAAAAAAGGAGACTGCGTTGGAATCATCCTTTCCAATGTTATCCCGAGTGTGGTCAGCTATTATGCAACATTGAAAATCGGTGGGGTCGTGGTCATGATCAAACCTACCTGTTCGGATTCTGAAATTGAGTACCAGCTAAATGATTCAGGGGTTAAGGTGCTGGTGACCCTGGATATCCTGGCTGACCGACTGATCGCCCTTCGAAGAAAAACAAAGATCCAGAGGGTTATTTACACGTCCATGGGTGACTACCTGCCTTTTCCCCAAAACAGACTTTATCCCATGATCAGCAAAAAAAAGGGATTAGGGCCCTGTGTGAGCCCGGCCCGAGATCTTTATACATGGAAATCCATCATGGCTGAACGGCCTCTCATCGTCGGAGAAGAATCCATTTCCCTGAGCGATGTTGCCATGGTCCAGTATACAGGAGGGGCTTCAGGTGTTTCAAATGGGGTAGTCCTGACACACGGTAACCTGTCCAGCCAGGTACAACAGATGAACACATGGTTTCCGGATTTTATAAAGGGTCAGGAAAAATTCCTGGGAGCATTACCGTTTTACCACATGTACGGTATGACCATCGCCGCAAACTGGGCTATGGTCAATGGATGGGAAACGATTCTCGTTGCAAAGCCCGAACCGGAGATACTTTTAAAAGTCATTAAACAGGCCAAGCCAGGTATCGCTGTTTTTTTACCCACCATGATCATGGGCATGATGAACCATCCTGATTTTCAAAAAACGGATATTTCATCCCTTAAGGCCTGCTTTTCAGGTAGTGCCCCACTTTCAGGAAGTGTTATCAAGGCATTTGAAGAGAAAAGCGGTGCTGTGGTCGTTGAAGGTTATGGCTTGACCGAAGCCACGGCCATCACCCATATTAACCCGGTTTCAAAAAAAATTCGCAAACTGAGTAGCATCGGTATACCCCTTCCCGATACCGAATGTATGCTTATCGATACCAGGGCCCCGGAACAGGATGTCCCTGTGGGAGCACCTGGCGAACTCTTGATTCGGGGTCCCCAGATCATGCGGGGATATCTGGGTAAGGATGAGGAAAGCAAACGGGTACTTGCCAATGGTTGGTTGCGTACCGGTGATGTGGCTTATCGTGATGATGACGGTTTTTTTTATGTGGTGGATCGGGTCAGGGATATGATTATATCAGACGGCAAAAATGTTTATCCCAGGGAGATTGATGAGGTGATCACTCAACATCCCAAAGTTTCCGAAGCATGCGCCATAGGAATTCCCAATGAAAAAAAGGGAGAGATGGTCAAGCTGTTTGTGGTGCTCAAAAAAGGTGAAACAGCAACACCCGAAGAATTTATTGATTTTTGTAAAGATAAGATTGATCCATACAAATGGCCTTCCCAGGTGGAAATCCGTGAGGCACTTCCCAAAACACATATTGGCAGAATTCTCAGACAAAAACTTAAGGACGAAGAGCTCAGACGTTTTACGAGTTCATCACAATAATTTTGTTTTTCTTCTCGGACCATGCTAAAAACGCGGGTATGTTAAACAGTGTTAAGAAAAAAACGACCATGCCCGGGCTTGATATCCTTTACAGGGACGAGCATTTTATCGTTGTGAACAAACCCGCCGGGCTTTTTGTTCATAAAAGTGAATTAGACAGGCGAGCTGATTATGCCCTTCACTATGTCAGAGATATGGCCGGATGTTATGTGTGGCCGGTCCATCGTCTGGACAGGCCAACATCTGGCATTCTTGTTTTTGCCTGTTCCAGGGATGCTGCCGGGGCCCTGAGCCATGAATTCAGCGAACGACGGGTTGAAAAAACGTATCTGGCTGTGGTCCGGGGTTATACGTTAGCGGAAGGAGTTATTGATCATCCCATTGCATCCGACAAGGACAGCCCTTCTAAACATGCCGTGACGGCCTACACCAGGCTGATGACCACGGAGCTGCCGTATCCTGTGGGTCCTTATGACAGTGCCCGATATTCCCTTGTGGAAGTTCGCCCACACACCGGGAGGAATCATCAGATTCGTCGACATTTTGATCATCTTTTTCACCCCCTTATCGGAGATAGGGTTTATGGTGATGGGCGCCATAATCGATTTATCCGGGAACACTTTGGGATAGAACGACTTCTTCTGGCTGCAACCAGTTTGTTTTTCACCCACCCAATGACAGGGCATGCGATCTGCCTAAATGCACCCCTTGCATTGGACATGGATCATCTTATCCGGGAAATGTTCGTTTGACCCTGCTTTTAAAGGGTGATATCATCCCAATCTTTTAATTGAATAATTATGAAGGTTGAATAGGCGAGGTGTATGATGAAAGTCGGAATTATCGGTCTTCCGCAAAGCGGCAAAATGACTCTTTTTCAAACCCTTACGGGAAATAAAGCTCCATTGGGCGGGATAAACAAACCCCTGCCGGGAACGGCGGATATTATCGATACACGTTTCGACACCCTGGTTGATTTATATCAGCCTAAAAAACAAGTCCATGCCAGGCTGGATCTTGTGCTTCTGCCAAAAATCGAAAAGGAAACCATCTCAAACGGTGATATCTTCAGGGATATTGCAGATACCGATGCCATCTGTCATCTGGTAAGAGCTTTTGAAGATGAGGCCATATACCATGTGGATGGGTCGGTGAACCCCATGCGAGATATTGATATGGTCAATACCGAGCTCATTATGCATGACTTGATATTCATTGAGAAGCGACTTGAAAAATTGGAAGTTAGCCTTAAAAAACTCAAAGATGAGACCCAGCAGAAAGAATTCGAACTGCTCACGAAAATGAAGGGTCATCTGGAAAATGAAAAACCTCTGCGCCTTTTAGAACTGGTCCCCGATGAAAAAATCTTGATCAGAAGCTATCCGTTCATCACACGCAAACAGATGATTATCGTTCTGAATATCGAAGAAGACCAAATTGATTCAACTGAATTTCTTGACTCTCTCACGGATCGCTGCATATCAGAAAAAATGGAGGCCATGCAGGTTTCCGCCCAGGTAGAATCGGAAATTGCACTGCTTGATACAGAAGAAGAGAAAGAAGAGTTCAGGGCAGACATGGGCATAAAAGAACCGGCCTTAGAAATTTTGACCGGGCTTTGTCTCAAGGCCCTTGGCCTGATATCTTTTTTTACTGTGGGGAAAGACGAAGTCAGGCAGTGGCTTTTACGGAAGGATTCCACCGCTCCCGAAGCGGCCGGTGTTATCCATTCGGATCTTCAACGAGGCTTTATCCGGGCAGAAGTGTTTACCTACGATGATCTGATGGTATTTAAGGACGAAGCCGGTCTGAAAAAAGCAGGGAAAGTCAATGTGAATGGCAAGGATTACGTGGTTGATGATGGTGATATCCTGAATATTCGCTTCAAAGTTTGATGGCGTCGTAAAAAGTCCCATATGCGGCGTTATAGTGTTTGGCCGGACGTTCGACATACGACCAAGTATGCCGTAACCACGGCCAAACACTATGCCTTGCCTATGGACCTTTTTCCATAGCCATCCATCTGTCAACTTTTTACGAGTTCATCCAGTTTGATCATTGAGACAGATGGCTCAGGTCGAAACTCTATGTAAAATGAAAAATCTTAACTGTATATGCTGGGTTTTATGCTTCATGTTTTGTTTCTGTCTGCCATTGATGGCCGTAGAAATCAGATATGGGCTTGAACTCAGCGATTTTATTCTCCTTGAAAACAATTTGTACGAAACAGAACCTGAGACGGGATTTAACCATGATTCTCTGGGTAACGAGATTCTGATTTCACCTTTTCTTGAAATATCCCATCAGGAAACCATCTATGCTTTTTTAAAATCTGATCTTTATTGGCTCCACTATTTTGATGACCACGATGATGAACAACAGGGTGAACTGACCTCTGCCTTTGTCTGCCTGAAAAACAAACCCGCACTTGTCTGTGCCGGACTTCAGCCCTTTTCCGTTGGTCGGGGTCTTATCCATGATGAAAATGAAGTAGGGATATCCCTTGAGCTTGACGCAAATGATTCATTTCAGGTCAACCTTAGTGCAGCCTCGCTTGATTATTCATCCTCCCTTTGGTCCTTTGACCTGGAATACACCCCTGGGTTTTTTGAAACCATTGATGTATTTGCTGCCTATTACAAGGCAGGTGATCAAGCCTTTTCCAACAAATTTTATGCCTATGACCAGCAAACCATTTTATGGACTACCTATTTGGTTGATCTTCCGATAAATTCAGGGGAACTCATGTATGTTGGAGGAGGCGTTGATGCCTTTGTTCTTGGAACCTATGTTCGTTTGACAGCCATTGCCCAGAAAGGCCAGATTAATTTTTCATCTGAGCGTGGAAGACTCAGGAAGGGTGTCGATGTTTCAGCCTATATTGCGGATCTGGATATATCACTGAATATGAACGATACCTGGTCCGGATCTTTTTTTATGCGGGTCATGAGTGGGGGGGCACCGGAAAATGACAGCAACGACATTCACGGTTACATAACGCCCTTGCCCTTATCTTTGCGGACCCTGGTGTTTTCCAATGAGCAGTTCGGACCTGCAGACGAAGGCGAAGGGATTATTTCACAGTCCATGAATCTGTTCGGGCTTGTTTCACCGGGTTTGAGTCTAAGCTGTTCGCCCACAAAGGATCTTTTTATCAAAAGCCAGGTGTCTTTCCTTTATCCCTATAAACAGCCCGGTGAAAACCGGTCATTTTACGGATGGGAAGGGGATGTGTCTTTGTCGTGGACGGTGAAACCCTGGTTGGATTACAACCTTGAGGCAGGGTATTTCCGACATGGGGATGTGTTTAAAAATGAGCAGGGGGAGAAGCCTCCCCCTGCTGTGCGCATGATTACCGGGTTTACAGTCAGTTATTAATCAATCAGCGAAGCGTGATGATCAGATAACGGGCTGTGAGGGTGGTGGTCGCTGTGTCATAGGTTCCGGTTGCAAAGAGTTTTTTAGCACGATTATGACCATCAAGATAACGCTCAAGCCCGTCTACAAATTCTGTGAAATCCGTGTAGACTAAGGGACGATGTTTCATCATAATCACATAGACCCCGTCATCACCGGGTTTGATAACAGGCTGATTTTCAAGGGTCTGAAGACTTACAAGCGCCTGGGCACAACCCAGATGATGGAATAAATGTGTCCCCTCAAGGTTAACCACCAGTTGTTCATCGCTGATACTCGTGAACGGCTCCAATGTGGACGGTGCCCAGTTCAATTTGATAAATAATAAGAGATCATTGTAGTTCACAATGCTCGTGGCCATGAAGTCATAGGGTGCCTGGCCATAGGCATTCACAAACCCGTAGACCTTCACGAAATCATCCATGTCAAAGACGGAAATATCAAGATCGCCGTTTTCCACTTCATAATTCAAGGGATCAGCATCGTCTTCCAGGGCCGAGCCGGTTCCTGAAAAATCAAAAAGTTCGATTTTTCTCATGGATATGGTATCCAGATTGACATTGAAATAGTCACTTCCTGTATTATCCGATACGCGTCCTCTCAGGACTGTCGTTGTCAGACGGACAAGACCTTGGCTCGCATCCATTTCAGGTGTCAGGGCGTCGTTGATTGTAATGGAACCTGAAATCGTCACATGTTGACCCGGAGCGATATCGCTGATGGTGTATGTGTCATCAGACTGCTGTTTTTTTACCAGAGTGTCATCGGAAACCGTTACCTTGACCGTATCGTTCATGGTAAAGTGTTGATTACCTTGATTAAAGATCATGCCGTTAACGGAAAGGGTGTTTCCGTCTCTGCTCAAGACGCTTCCGGTCACATAATCTGAATCATAGCCAGGGACACTGCTTCCCACATAGACCGTCTGGGCCTCAAAACGGCAGGGATTATATTTCATTTTTCCTTTGACGATGATGGCAACGCCTTCTTCTTGTTCGGCTAACAAGGCAAGTCCATCTGACCCGACCGATGAGACTCCGTCAATCTCGTACATGGTTTCTTCGCCAGAGACCACCATCATTCGTCCGAATTGATTCAAGGCATGATGCATCGGATGATAAAAGGGTCTAAGATTCACGAAAAAATATCCCATGTCAGGAAGTACATCTCCAAGTTTTCCCCGAAGTCTGAAATCTTTGGGACTTTCATGGTTTACTTCGGCAATCAGGGATGGTTCAACAACCACATGGGCAAGACCGTCATCATCAAAAGACACGCTGTTCGAGGCACCAAGATCAAAATCAAGTGTAATATGGGAAAGAAGACCAGGCGCGACAACCAGGGAGGAGCGGTTTTCAAGATAGACATCGACTTCCAATTGATTCACAACGTTTCCATCCTCATCCACAACGGAGGATACAGTTAAAGGTTCACCGCTGCTGTCTTCAACAAGGATTTCCGCATCGGAGTAATCCAGGAGCAGGGTGGCTTTTTTGTAGGCACCCAGGGGCACGCTGGCAGCAGTCAAAAATTCTGTCATGTCCACATACTGTGCAAAATCAATCTGTGTTGCAAGGGGCAGTGTCTCAACAACTGTTCCGTTCGCATGGGTGAGAGTCAGGGAAACCACATTCACGGAATAGGTGATAAAATCTCCCTGGGCATCGGTAAGGCCTATGGTGATATCCCCTGTTTCCGAATTGGTTTTAGAGTCTGACGAACATCCATACATGCTGAACAGCGACATAAAGAAGAACAAGATAAGTACAATAGATTTTTTATAATCAATTCGTTTCATTTTTTCCTCCGAAAATTTATTTTTTTGGTTAAGGCAATCGATCGATTTTTTTATGCTGTTATGAAAGGTTAAACACCTGGGGCAGGAAAAAGTTTCATAAAAATTTCATGGAGGTAAAAAAAGACTGGGAAAGGGTACAGAGATGAAGTGGTTGTGAAACTAACTCTTTCGATATTATTTTTTCAACGCCATGCGTCCCATAAGTCCTATAGTCACATTTAATATTAAGCTTAAATCCGGCTCTCAATCAAAATCAGGATAGCTATCGGAATCGAAAAATTCGATCCCGATAACCGAAAAATCAATTCAATGGTTCATGTCACATCAAAATGTATAAACGCAGCTGCCGATGAGTTCAAAATCGGGAGCACCATCGTCCAGGCCAAAGCCCATACCGCCTTTGACAGCCATGCTGGGCCCGAGAATGTATTCAACGCCACCGGTAAATTCAATATCATTTTCAGAATCATCATAGGCTTCGCTGGCAATGTTTAATTCACCTAAAATACAAAGATTGGGCTGAAGTTGATAGATGACACCGCCACCGATTTCAATTTGGGACTCTCCATCCAACTCTCCATGCACATTGTTTCCATTTGATTCGTTCTCTAAATCAACTTCCATATCGCCATTATTCCGAATGCCGATGTGACCGATAACAGCAATGATGTCCGATAAATTAAATCGAGCCGCCCCAAACACTTCCATATTCAATTCACCCGATGCGTTCTTGTGCACAATGCCATCACTGCCTGACGGGAATGTCAACAAAAGGCCGCCTGAGATAGTCAGATTGTTTTGATTGTACAGTTGATATTTTGCCCAGAGATCCATGTCACCCAATCCGGATTCACTTTCAAAATTATCATAGTCGGCACGCATCAACCACAACCGTCCTCCTAATTCGAGCCTGTCAACATTGGGAAGAGAGGTTGCGAAGGTGGGGCCTATGGTTATAAAATTGACATCTTCATCATCAAGTTCTGCTTTTTGATAACGAATTTCACCATTTAACCAGTGCCCTGAAACAACCGCACCATCCCATTCGGGTTTTTGGAGAAGACGGGTGTTTGATGAAATGATTGCACCAGCAGGTAGACTCAAACATAGAATTTGAACGATAACACAAAACGAGATCAGCATTTTCATATCGATATCTCCTATAAAAATTTTAACGTATAATCATGATGGCGATTAAAAAACCCTAATTAGTCAAATTTTAACTGTTTGTCAATTTAAAGTAGCCACGAAACAATCACATTAGTTCAAGGAACCCGACTTCTTTTGTGAAGAAAATTCAGAGCTCTTGTTATTATGCGACCAGAAAAAACGGATTTTGCCCTGCTTATCTTCAAATCGGATATAGGTTTTTTGGATCAGATCTTTGATTTGATGACGCGTGAAATCCATTTCAAGATGTGATTGATCGGCAATAATCCGGGACAACGATGTCAGGGCTTGATCAAAATCACCGGTCTGAATCGCGTTTTTTTCGATCAAATCTTCAGATAAGACCTTATAAATCATAAGCATTCGGTAATAGCCGGCAATCTGAAGATATTCGGTCTCGTTGGTCTTGTTCTCCTTGAAACGGCGATCCAAATCATCCCAGTCTGTCTTGACCTTGGATGTGGCTTTCTCCACAAAGTCTTTGATTTCCTGTGGCTCCAGATGTGAGGTCCGGACGATGACGTGATCCGCATCATAGAGATCCCAGTCATCGCTCAAAATTTCAATGTCGTAATCCTGGGCATGTTCCCTGACCGTGGTTCCGGGAAATGGAGCCAGAAAATGATATCCGTAAAGGATATCCAGTTCCTTGCTGAACCGGTCAGAGTCCTTTAGAGTTTCAATGGATTCGCCGGGAAGACCGGCAAGAAATGATGCATGGGCAATGATGCCGGCTTCCTTGCAGGCAGTTGCCGCATCCCTGGCCTGGTCAAGGGTGATGCCCTTTCTGACGCGCTTTAACATCTCGGTGTTTCCCGATTCAATACCGAAACTCACGGCATGACATCCCGCGTCTTTCATAACCTTTAACGTGTCCAAGTCCACGGTGTTGACCCTGGCAAAGGCACTCCACTGGAATCGCAGGCCCCGTTTTTTCAACTCGCCACAAAATTCCCTGACACGTGTTTTATCGGCAGTGAAAAGATCATCTGCAATGTTGATGATATCAATGCCATAGGCAAGAATGTTTTCTATTTCATCCACCACGCTCTGGGTGGTGCGATATCGCACTTTGAACCCCACCATTTTCCGCCCAAGGCAGAAGATGCATTTGTTTGGACACCCGCGGCTGGTGATGATGCTCACCGGAAACCCCAGGGCTTGATAACGGGACATGGGCAAGAGATGTCGTGCAGGTAAGGGAAGATAGTCCAGGTTTTCCATCAAAGGGCGCTCGTGTGTACGAATAATCTCCCCATTTTCCCGGAAGGCGATTCCATTGATGGTTTTCCATTGATCTCGTAGACAAAGAACCGGAATAAGTTCCGCAAGGGTTTGTTCTGCCTCACCGATCACAACAATGTCAGTGCCAGGATAGTTTGTCAGTGTATTTTCTATGTCAAAGGATACATGGGGGCCCCCAAACAATGTAATCAAGGATGGCTTGATCTTTTTAGCAAGACAGAGAATTTCTGCTGCTTTCTTATAGTTCATGGTTACGGATGTTGTCCCCACCACATCGGGGTCAAAGTCTTTGATTTCAGCTTCTAACTTTTCAGGGCTGTATTGTCGCACAATGTAATCAAAAATACGTACTTGGGCACCCGCCTTTTCACAGGCCGCTGCCACATAAGAAATGCCCAGGGGAGGGGATGGTGCTTCCTCCAGGGGATAGGGTGGTGCGATTAATGCAATTTTCATAATATATATCCAGTATGTTAAGCCATATTTTTAAAGTGAAATGTTATGTTTATAAAATCGTTACCCCGGATGATATGTTTAAAACATCCGGGGCATTCTTGACATATCCAGTTTGTGATGGAAATAAACACGGATCATTAATTTTTGTCAACAGCTAAAACCGGTTGAACAGATAGTGACCCGAAGAATGCGCGTCCAGTGCATCCGTTGGTTGGGATTTAGTTCCTTCGGGATCGAAATCGATTTGCTCGAATCCATAGACCGCAGAGTCTTCTTTCACACAGTCGCCCCTTTCACCCAATCGACTGAGCATCACTGCCATGTCCAACTCGAACTTACGACTCTGGTCTTCGATTTCGGCAAGTGCTTTCCAGGCTACCAGAACAACCTGGATTAATGAACTTGTCAATCGTGGGTTCTGATGATATTTATTGTTCTGCTCCGTGGGGAATTTCATTCACCATGAGGTCTTATTCGATCATGTAACATTTGTAAATCCATATACATTGGAGATTCGTTCACCCTATCAGGCCCCCAAGAAAATGGTGACTGTGTTTAAAAGGAGACAATGGCCATGAAGCTCGTGACCTTTTTATATGATGAGGATATCAAGCCGAAAATAGGCGTTCTCAGCCAGGATCACAATCAGATTATCATTCTTGAAAAAGCGGTTGAAGCGCTTGAATTCAGTGTTCCCTATTTTTTTAATGATATGATTTCTTTTTTGTCAGGAGACAGTGAAGCCCGTGACAAAGCCCAGGAGGTTGTGGAATTCGTCCAGATTGAACAACCCCCTGACGTGAGTGTCCCTTATGATTCCGTGACCCTTCTGTCCCCGGTACCCCGTCCTGAGTCTATTCGTGACTGCATGGCCTTTGAAGAACACATCATCAACATCATTCGAAACGTGGGTCTCAAAAAGCTGGCGGGTTTTGATCGCTTTCTTGAAAAAATTCTGGGCCGTAAACGAAGTCTGGCTTATCTTCTGAACCGTGCTTTTTATGAACGCCCCATTTATTATAAAGGAAATCGTTTTTCTGTGGTGAGTCACAATCAGGATGTGATCATCCCGGATTATACTCGGAAGATGGACTATGAACTGGAGTTTGGTGTTTTTCTTTGCCGATCAGGAAAAAATATCCCTGTGGCTGACGCTGCCGGTTACATCGGCGGCTACACGATATTTAATGATTTTTCCGCACGGGACATTCAGCTTGATGAACAAAAAGGCCGACTGGGACCGGCCAAGGGCAAAGATTTTGATACGGGCAATGCCCTGGGGCCCTATCTGGTAACCCCTGATGAGATCGGTGATCCCTATCAACTAACCATGACCGCTTCGGTCAATAACGAAATTTGGTCCAGGGGCAATTCTGCTGATATGCACTGGCGCTTTGAAGATATGATCTCTTATATGTCCCGGTCCGAGACCCTTTATCCAGGCGAATTCATCGGCTCGGGCACCTGCTCGGGAAAAGAAGGCTGCGGTTGTGGCCTTGAGATGAATCGTTTTCTGAAGAAAGGGGATGTTGTTGAATTATTCGTCGAAAAAATAGGAACATTGAAAAACAAAGTGGTGTGAAAATAGGAGGGGTGTGTTTTTAGTTGACAAGACCTTTAAGGGGTGACCCCTTTTAACTCGGTGAATCACCGATTCCTTTGACCAAACAGATTCTTGTATTACGGTTTCAAACCTCTACCGATGGGGCAAACGGAGATCTGACACCCCTCATTATACAGCCAAATGAGTCAAGAGCAGACCCCTTTATATGCTCGCCGGCGTATTATTTCCCGCAGCATTTTTTATATTTAAGACCGCTTCCACAGTGGCAGGGTTCATTACGTCCCACTTTTGTTTCAGCAATCTTCGTTTTTATTGGATTCAGCAATATGTCCAACTGTGTTATATCCTCCGGCTTTTCCGGGTCCAATTCAACGGTATATGCCCAGTTGTTTTTTTCAAAGACGGCTTTCAATTCCTTCGCTCGATCTTCTGTTTGAACCTTAACAACCGCGGGATTCTTTTCAGTGCCCAATTTCTCAAATTTTTTACCTTCAAATTGTTTTGCCATTTTTCTTCCTATCGTATTTTAAAAAATTATTGGTCCATTAGAGTCGATCATGGTTTTAAACATATTTCTCCCCCCCACGAAACCAAACATAGCAGTTTTACTTCCTGAGGCTTACAAATTTCAAAGGCGAAACCTTTCATGCCCGCCGGCTTTTATCGTCATATTGTTTTGGCAATTCACAGTGATTGCCATTGATTATCTATTGGCATTTTGTGAGGGTGATACGTTTAATCCGCTGGGTCTTTTTCCCTCGAAGTCGTCTTCTCAACCACCACAGATCACGTCGTATGCTTCTTACAACATAACGAAATATTTCAGCAGATACAAGATATTTGTGGGTGCTTGAACAACTCCGGGTTTTTGTTTTGGAAAGGAATGAGTGTCTGTTTAGTCCATCTAAAAGAGTCAAACAAAGACCCGACATCTTATCTTATTTCTTTGCCTGCCCCTATTAAGCGCTATCGTTCTGGGCATATCGGGTCAAGCAGGAAACTTTTGTGGCTTGTTTAGTTGACAAGACCTTTAATGGGGGCTTAAACAGCCGATCGTAGTCAGCGATCACGGTGATGTCCCTTCGAACGCTCCATGAACTGTACCAACTCCTTTGGGTGTTCAATCCAATGAAGGGCCTGATTGATCACGGCTTGCTCTTTCGGACCTATATCCTTGCACAGTGCTCCCCGGTTTGATTCCCCGTTCCACAATCGCTTGATGGCTTCGGCCAGGGCCTTCCCGCCGCCGGAGATCAATTGCGCCAACCAGGGTTCGGCCTGGGCCCGGGCTTCGGGTTTCAAAACAGGCAATGCCGCTCCCAGAGCGAGCTGTTGAATCGGGCTGTCGTCGTCCTGAATTTCCGGTTCCTTTTCGTCGTTTTCCGGGGCTGAAAACACGTCCTCACCGCGCAAGGTGGCCAGGATGGCCCGAATGATGATCCCGTCTTGATAATCCACCGGCTTGATCAGGGTGTCTTCGTCACGCTCTCCCGCCCAGATGGCATGGATGGCATCCACAATTTTCCACTTGCCCTTTCGAAAAGAATCCATTCGCTCTTCCACCTGACGCCGGGCGTCATCATCACCTTCACATGCGGCAACCACCTTTTGAATCACAGGCTTGAATTGTAACAAAATGGGGCGCACCTGGTGCTGGGTGCCCATAAAACCGTCTCGGGATTCACGGGACAGACGCCGGTATTCCCGTGCGTCCTCAGCCTGGCCCTGTTTGTCGGTGACCTCTGCGAGAATATGATATGTTTTCCAGATTTCTGCGGCACCGGACTTCATGGTTTTCCTGATGGCCAGCGCCTGTTCGGCCAATGTTCGTGCTTCGTCCAGGCGGTTCGGATCAGCCTGAAGGAGGGCCGCAAGATTGCTGATCACGTCGGATAGCGCTTTCTTTTGGCCTGAATGCTCAAGATGGCCCATGGCCCGTCGGAACCACGTTTCCGCCTCGGCAGGCCGTTCGGCGGCAATCATCGTCACAGCCAGGTTGGTGTAAGTTCCTGCCGCTCCGATCAAATCACCTTGGCTTTCTTCAATCCGGGCCGATTCCCGGTAAGCGGCCTCGGCTTTGTCATAGCGCTTGGCTTCTTTATACACATTGCCCAACTGATGGTGAGCCACAGCCTCATGGGCAGGTTCCTTCAATCGTTGAAAACCCTTAAGAGCCTCCTTATAGCGACGTTCCGCTTCTGTAAAATCACCCTCAACACCAGCCAGGGTGCCCAGCTGCCCTGCCAAAGCGGCCATCCCACGTGCATCGCCCATGTCTTTTTTGATCGAAAGAGACGTCTCGTAGGCTGCCCGGGCACCGGGATAGTCCCCCTTACTCATCAGGCTGTTTCCCAAGTCTCCCTGCAAATTCCCCGTGAGGTGGCGGACATGTGGATTTTGTTCCAATGTTTCTACCATGGCGAGGCCTTGATGAAAGACAGCCACCGCATCTTCGGGACGGGCAGAACGTTCCAGGCATTGGCCCAAGCGACCCAGTGTCACACACCGTTCATAGGATTCCCCGTGCTCCAGGATTTCCAGAATGGCCCGAAACTCGGCCTCGGCCTCGGCATACCGTCCGGCGTGAAACAAGGCCTCGCCCTTGTTGCTCCGGCTCAAGAACCATACCGGTGTACCGGGTTTGGCCACCTCTTCAGCCAAGCGGTTCAAATCGTCCCGATCCATAAGAAAACCGAAGTCCCCAAGAAACGTGGTGATTCGGTCAACGAAATCCACGGCATGGTCATCCCCGGCCGAAAAAGAGGCTCTGACTGCGACGAGCAGGTTGGGCAGCTCGCACTTGGCCACCATCCGGGTAATATGAGGTTCCTGGGGATTCAGATCATGCAGGCTTTTGGCCAGTTGATAATAGACGGCACGATGCCTTTTCAGGAAGATCTCTCTTTCCGGTTCCAAGATCCGTTCCCACAAGGCTTGTGCCAGGGCCGGGTGAAAGGACACATGGGACGCCCCCACCTCGGCCAGCGGTTCCATTCGGATCAGGCCTATCGCCTCCAAAAAATCCCGCAACGTCGGCCAGTTGGCCTCATCCACACTCGATCCTTGGTCTGTGGGGGTATGGCTGGCACGTTCTTTTTCCAACGTCACGATGGTTTCATCAACATTGTCAAGAAGTTGTTGTACCAGATCATCCGGCAACGTCGTGCCGTCGGGTATGTTCATGCCCATGGCCCGGGCAATGGTCACGGGGTTCTTTGTTTTCAGGGCCTCAAGCATTTTTCGGCTCTTAGCCATCTCCATGTTCTCATTGGCCGGGGCCAATCCTGTCACCTGAAGCAGCACGTCTTCCATGGCGCCGCCCTGAAACACCCCCAGGCTCCGAAGCAATGCGGCCATCTGGGAAGACAGACGTTCCAGGGAAAGATCCAGACAGACCCGCAGATTCGTTTCCGGCCCTGTGCCGTGGGCCTCAGCCAATAAAGCTTCCAAACGATTGTCCACGTCGGCAACGGTCCGAGACTTCAACTGATAAGCTAAAATACGCACACACATGGGATGACCCGCAACCCGATTGAACAGTTTCACCAGTCCATGACGCTCCGGTACGTGAATTCCGGGTGCCGGATCAGGCGGTAGTCTCCACAATGCTGAGACATAGGCCACGGCATCTTTTTCCGCAAGTCCACCGAGATCCAGATACCGATGAACGGTTTGTCCGGCCTCCGGGTAATCAGGATAAGCCAGACGATTCTGGCGGGTGGTGATGAGCACCCGGCTTTGACCGGCCCGTGACCAGGCCGCGGTGGCATCCAGCAAGGCGGTCTGAAGATCACCGCTGTCATTATTGAGGCTTTCCACGTTGTCCAGGATGATCAGAGTGGGCCGGTCGGTCAGGGCCTCTATTACCGTCTGGGCATCCATGAGGTTCCGGTACAGGATGTCGGACAGGGCGCGGGTGCAAAAGGCCACCGGATCCACGCCCTGATAGGTTGCAAAGCTTATAAAACAGCATGATTCAAACATGCCCGTGCACAACAGCCAGCGCCCGGCTTCGGCAGCCAGCGTGGTTTTGCCCTGGCCCCCGAAACCGGTCATGGTAATGCACCGCGCTCCGCTGATAAAGTGGCGCTCGATGTTTCGGAGTTCCACGGTGCGGCCGAAAAAGCCCGATTCCGGCGGGTCCGGAAGTCTTTCTCCGACGCCGGTCAGTTTCCGGCGGATGGAGATTGTCGGATTCTCATGCACAAGATGGCGCCCATCCCGGGCTAAAAATTCCCAGGGCAGGGAAAGCACGGTCGCCTCACAGGTATCAATGGTCATCACACCATGGTCGTTGTTCAGGGTGTCATAAAAAGCCTGGAACAATCGCCCTGCATGCCCGTCTTGAAACACGGCATCATACAAACTCTCCCCCCAAGAAAGACGCTGTCCGGCAATACGGTCGGCGCGTGCATCATCCCTATTCGTGGTGTCCTGGGTGTCGTATGAATCCAGGCACCCACGGATATCTTCGCGGTCTTGATCGGACAGGGTGTGTGTAAACGCCATCGGGGCAGTACTTTCGTCCGAAAACCGGACCGTCACGCTATCGGTCCCGGTAAAAGAAAGGGTCAATTCCTTCATAGTCGGTTCTCCTGTTTTGTTTGATCGACGACGGTTTTTCAATTTCAGCCACCTCAGTGACATCCGTCAAAATGCGCATTTCAATTTTACATCGCTGGATGCAACGGATGGTAAGTCATCGTCAAACATTCCGTCAAGTGATTTTATTAAAGTTGAACGTAGAACTCTTTACATTTTACATCCCCAGGCATTAAACGTGACGAACTCGTAAAATGTCGACAGATGGATGGCTATGGAAAAAGGTCCATATATCGTGATATGCCGCTTGACACGGCTGAAGGCCTTCAATATGATTCTCGCAAACGTTAACGTTGATCGCATTTTCTAATTTATCGGTCGGTTCCAAAAGGGGGGACATGCTGCATTCAAAAACACCATTTCTTTATGTTCTATTGTTACTGATCATGGTCACGCTGGTATCCGGTTGTCATTCCAATAAGGGCACAGAGCCCGAAACATCCGAGCTCCAGCCCATCGAACTGTTTCATATCAAGCGGTTGCAGGGGATTGAAACCGCGTTCAGATACGTCTATCCCTCGAATCTAACAGAGGCCGAACAGGACTCTGTCTCTGATGTGATCAATAATACCGCGGTCCGGCTGTGCAAATCAGCCGACAGCTATCCCGATTTTATCTCCGCAAACGTTGAAATACAGAAAATAGACTCATTTCAATCTGTTTTTCTGGCTATGTCAGGCAACCCGGACGCTGCTGATAAGATTCTTGATATGGCCCGTAATCTTATGGGGACCATCCAGGTGTCCCAGGTCCGGGATAACCCTGGCTTTGAGGCCCAGCGTTTGATGTTCCTTGGATCTCTATTCCAATCGATGAGCTTCGATTCCGATTCAACGGCACAGCTCGTTGAAGCGGCTCTGGCATTAACAGGCGATACGGAAGACTATCCCTGCTCCGATGTTCGTGTCCGTGCAGCCAGGATGGAATCCCTTTCATTCGTTTATGACGCCATTGCCAGAAGATATCCGGAAAGCACTGACGACATAGTTCAGGCCGCCATGACCCTTTTCGGAGAATCCAACGACATAGACGCGTCAGATCTCGGAATCAGGGCTGCACGCATGCAATCATTCGCATTATTATACGAAGACATCGCCAGGCAGCCGGATGCAGTGAGTCTCCTGGTCCAGACCGCCGTCACCCTTACCGGTGAACTCAACGATTCGGACCTGTCGATGCCTGAAATCCGGGCGGCCAGGATGTTCTCATTATCCTCGTTATACCAAGGCATCGCAAGGCAGCCGGAAGTCGCCGATACACTGGTCCAGGCGGCCATCACCCTGGTAGGCGAGCTTAATGATTCAGATCTGTTCGAGACGGAAATCCGGGCGGCCAGGATGTTCTCATTATCCTCGGTATACCAAGGTGTCGCAAGGCAGCCGGAAGCCGCCGATACGCTGGTCCAGGCGGCCATCACCCTGGCAGGCGAGCTTGATGATTCAGATCTGTTCGAGCCGAAAATCCGGGAGGCCAGGATGGCATCCCTTGCCATACTGTTTGAAAGCATAGCGCGACAACCTGAATTCTCCGATACCCTGATCCAGGCCGCGATTACCCTGGTCGGAGAGGTCAATGATTCCGATCAGACTGATCCGGAAATCCGGGTCGCACGCATGAAATCTCTTTTGGGATTATTTGACGCCATTTCCCGACAGCCGGAAGCCGCCGACACCCTTATCGATGTGGCTCAACGGTTGTTGGGCAATGTGAGTGCGACGGATCTGTCAAATACCTCAGTTCGCAAAATCCGCATGATTTTGCTGGGCAAACTATACGCAGTCATGTCCCGTCAACCTGAGATATGTGACAAACTGATGACCGCCGCCCATCTGGCCGGTGGGATGTCGACTCCTGATTTCATTGATGTTGACGTGAGAGCTGCACGGATGATGTCGTTCAAATATCTTTTTTATGCCATGGCCAGTGAACCGGACATCCGTGACAGACTGATGTCTGATGCTCGGTCATTGACCGGAGACACCACGACCATCGATCGCTCCCATGCCACGATCCGACAAGAGCGAATGATGTCGCTTTTCAGCCTGTATGACAACGTGACCGATCCCCTTCTGGTCACAGCCGCCCGGACTCTTGTCGGTGGCGTCGAAGCCAGTGATTATACATCCTCAGAAACTCAGACGGCCCGCATGCTGTCCCTGGAACCTTTTCTTGAGGAAATCGCTGCCAGCCCGGAATCCTTTGAGACTTATTATCCTGTGGTGGTCGAATTTTCAGGTGAGATCGGTTCCTACAATATGGCAGATAAGACAGCCCAAATGGCCCGCATGAGTAGCCTCAGTCCCGTATACTCCTGGGTTGCGACGTCCTGGGATGGATCTGAAATGGCAGAGGAAGCTTACTCACTACTGATCGAACGGACCGCTATCCTCTTGGGAGAACGTCAGTACGCCGATGCCGGTCAGCTGCCTCTTGAAGTCGCCGGAGAACGCATGGCCTCCGTATCAGATATTTTAATGCTGATCTCCGAATACCCTGACAAGGCGGAAAAGCTCATCGAAACGATGGAAGCCTTGACCGGGAGCATTCAGCCCTAAAGAATACTGTGTTAACCCTCCCCCGACGTTGACGTATGGGGAGGGTTCAGCATTTAATCCCTTACTTATCTTTTCCTTTTGGGCCTGGTTTTTTGGGTTTCAGGATACGCTCAAGAATCAGCTCCAGTTTTTCGATGAAAGAGACATCGCCGAGCGGCCTTCCGGTTTTTTCGTGTTTTCTAAGCATCTCAATTTCCAGATCTTGAGCATCAGTATACAAGAATCGCTCCCAGGGTTTACTGACGATCTCTAACAAGGGTTTGATGTCTACAAGCATATCATCCTTGCCGGTGATATGCGGCCTGGCACTGCTCCATGGCCAATCCTCCGGGCGATTTACCAAACCAGCACGCACTGGGTTTAATTCAACATATTTCGTGCAAGCCAGAATATGTGGTGTGGTATTCCCGGAGCAACCGTCCTTGCTATTCGTGCCATGATTTTTTACTGAATGCTGAATGAATGTGTTCCTGTGGCCCGCCCCCTTATGATTTACCCGTTTGATTTTCATAAGTAAAAAGCTTGACTTTCAACTTTTGTCTTTATATGGTTCATATTGATATATGCCCATGGAGCGCATGAATCACATCACCCCGAGTCAAAGTATCAGGAAAAAACAAGATTCGTTTCACAAAACGAATCGCCGAAAAATGAATGCAAGAGTTAGGCAATAAATAAAGAAGCAAGCGTTGTTGAAACGTTTAAATAATTTTTAAACAACTCAATGATTATTTTTAAGATAACGTTTTCTAAACGATTGGGGCCACCTCAGATTGTAGTTAATAGGCTAATTTAGTTCATCTAAAAAGAGAGGGTTATATGAAAACTATTATAAATTCGATTTGTGCGGCTGTCTTGATTTCTTTGTTCTGTCTAAGTCCTGCCTATGGTGATACCTCTGCCAATGAAACCGATGCAAAAATAAAGAAGATCAAATCCGAAATAACAAAATTGATCAAATCGGGAAGGGAAATGGAACAATATCGTACAAGAATAAACGATCTTGATAAAGCTAATTTATGTGAAGAAAAAAAGAATGAATACCTAACCATTGCAATACACATCGGTGAAGAGGTAAAAACACTCTCCAAACACTTAGAGTTAAGGATGGCCGTCTTTGATGTTGTCAACTGTACTTCATGCTCAAGCGAAGCACTTATAGCATGCGACGAAGCCGAAATAAATTTGTCAAACGTTAAATAGAACAAAACTGGTAACTACTCAGGTCAAATCAGCGAAGTTAAAATATGTGGGGAACGAAAATTAGATCTGAGACAGTAAAAAGGGAAACAGGGGGACAGACACCTTTTTTTTATTGAAAAATGTCTGCTGACGCCTATTCCCGCGTTGTGTTATGTGGTGTGGTATTCCCGGAGTCACTGCCCTTGCTATTCGTGCCATGATTTTTAAAAATTAAATTATTTCGGGATTGTCAATAATTATGCAAGATGTCCGATTAAGGTTGTGCCGCTTGACAGGACCTTTAATGAGTGACCCCCAAGATTTCGTGGGGTTACTGTGCTAGTGATGAACAGTATATTCATCCAGAAGCCTACGTATCATTTTTTGATATTGAGTATTATACTTTTTAGCCTCTTTTTTAAAAAAATCAACGCTCGTTTTGCTCAGTGATATTGTAACTTTGATCGTTTCGTCTTTTAGGGCAAGCTCTTCAGGTGAAGGCAAGAAGTCTGTGATAACCTTAACCTTACCCATAGGCTCATTCGAATATTTTATTTTCGCTTTCATATATCTTTTTCCCTTTCCGCCAGTATCCTTCACCAATAAGTCTGATTTTGCTTTTTCTATAGGTAAATCGTACTGTCATTATTCCATCATAGACCTTGCCAAGACAGTAAAATCTATTTTCATCATCACTGTGTTCAAGATCTTCAAGGATAACACGATTAGGATCTATAAAAGCAAGTTGAGCCAAAGCAAAAGAAACGCCATGCTTTTCCTGGTTAACACTGTCTTTTTCAAAATCCCACTCAAAATCAGATCGTTTATTCATGTTTTATGATAAGGCAAAAATGAAATTATATCAATATAAATATATGGCTATTTATATTGCAATAATACCGGGGACAGGCCAATTGTGCGGCCGGGCAAGGTCGTGTAATCGAGCGGGTGAGAATCCCGTCCCGGAAGGAAGCCCCCTGTGTCAGGATAGTTGTCACCTTCTCTGAAAAGAGAAAGTAGTT